>Ga0116134_1000506_pt1 | contig 20241 bp, 17 predicted proteins | sample June2015DPH_19_5_FD_89737 | JGI IMG/M metagenome (GOLD analysis project Ga0116134, IMG submission 89737) | Peatland microbial communities from SPRUCE experiment site at the Marcell Experimental Forest, Minnesota, USA - June2015DPH_19_40 | ecosystem: Environmental > Terrestrial > Soil > Wetlands... | reverse complement strand
TGTCCGCAATTAAGGAAGTCACATTTGTGACTTAGAGGGCGGAGCTGTAAGTGGGGAGGTTCAACAATGCCACCTACTGTGACTCAGAGGGACGAAGTGTGAGCGTTGCTAACCCAATTTGTATTACACCATGGTTCGAGCCGCAGTGGTCGGCTGCGCCGGTCGCCGAGCCGCAGTGGTATGCCGTTCACACGCGCTCGCGGCACGAGAAGCTCGTGGTCAATCAGCTGGAACAGCGTGGAATCAAGACTTTTCTCCCGTTGATCAGCGAGGTCCATCGCTGGAGCGATCGGCGGAAGGTCGTTCAGCTGCCGCTGTTCTCCTGCTATGCATTCGTGCACATGCGGCTTTTGCCCGAGCTCTGGTACAAGGTGATGCAGACCAATGGCGTGCTGAGATTCGTGGGTGTCCGCGGCGAAGGCGTTCCCATCCCCGAGAGCCAGATTGAGAGCCTCCGGGCAGTTCTCTCGAGTGCTGTCCCGTACGCACTGTGTCCTTTCCTGCAAGTCGGTCAACGCGTGCGAATTCGTGGTGGTGCGCTGGATGCCATAGAAGGGCTCCTGACCGCCCGCAACGGAGATCGCACGCTAGTGATTTCGGTTGAACCCATTCAGCGGTCGATTGCAGTCCGAATTGACCAGTACCAGGTAGAAGCGATCTAGGCTGCCCCATTTGTCTTGGTGGTACAAAACAAGTCCCAACTTCCCAATTAACCCAAATCTGAACAATGGTCGAGGCTAGCGCGGAACAGCGGTACTAGCTGAATCTGAAGATTTTGGTGAAACCGTCGGAAGTTGTTGTCGCGGCGCAGCGGACAGTGAAGCGCAAACAAATACCTCAGTTTCTCCCCATTTATTAGGAACGTGTCATGAATTCAAATAGACCACGATTCGTGAAATATCTGGCCAAGCTCTTTGATCTCTGTGCCCTAATGGTATCGATGGTCGTCGCACTGATTCTGTTCTCCTCACCGCAGGGAATGACGATCGCAGGTTTCATGGAGATGCGAATCAAGCTGGGAAACTGTCTGGCGTTCGCACTCCTTCTGCTGGTATGGCACAACGTCTTCATCTTCTGCGGACTGTATGTTTCGAAGAGGTTGACGAGACAGCTCACGCAGATTGCAGAAGTGTGCAAAGCTACGACGCTCGCAGCGTTTGTCCTGTTTGTGTCAGCAAGAGCTTTTCATCTGGGAAACGTGAGCCCGAGAGTCGTCCTAATGTTCTGGTTGTCGACCACGTTCCTGATGGTTGCGGGGCGTGTCGTGGCCCGCTGGTTGCTTCTCACATTGCGGAGTCGCGGTAGAAATACTAGGTTTATCGTCATAGTGGGTACGAACGAGCGGGCGATCGAGTTTGTCCGCCAGATCGCCGGTCATCCAGAATGGGGATATCACGTCGTCGGTTTTGTGGATGATGATTGGGCCGGTATCCAGGCATTCGAGTCCACCGGTCAAACTCGCTGCTGCACCTTTGCCGGCCTCGCCGACTTCCTCCGAGTTAACGTGATTGACGAGGCGGCAATCTATTTGCCGTTGCGATCGTACTATGAACACGCGGCTGAATTGGTGGCGCTGTGCGAGCAGCATGGAATTATCATAAGGTTCGATTCCCAGGTTTTCAAGTTGCGTACCCTTAACTATCGTGTTCAAGACCTGGAGGAGAACTCCCGCATCCTTGCCGCGGCAGGCCCGGAAGACGCAATTCCCGCCATGATCAAACGTACGTTGGATTGTATGATCTCCGGAGCGCTGCTGGTTTTCCTCTCGCCCTTATTTCTCGTGGTTGCCGTCCTTGTCAAACTCACGTCACCGGGCCCCATCTTCTTCCGCCAGGTCCGTGTGGGTTTGAACAAGCGCCAATTCAGCATTTACAAGTTCCGCACGATGGTCGCAAATGCTGAACAGCTGCAAGATCAACTTCTCTCCATGAATGAAATGACTGGGCCGGTGTTCAAGATCAAAAAAGATCCACGGGTTACTGCGCTGGGGAGAATCCTGCGCAACACAAGCATCGACGAACTGCCGCAGCTTTTCAATGTGTTAATGGGGGACATGAGCCTGGTGGGACCGCGGGCGATGTCACTTCGTGACTACCAACTCTTTGACAAAGACTGGCAACGGCGCCGCTTCAGCGTTAAGCCAGGCATCACCTGCCTCTGGCAGATCCATGGACGAAATTCCATTCCCTTTGAAAAGTGGATGGAACTTGATATGCAGTACATCGACACGTGGTCGTTGTGGCTTGATCTCAAGATTCTCGCGCGAACCGTGCCCGCAGTGCTGCGGGGAACCGGCGCGGCATAAGTCTGCTGTTTGTCAAAATGCGCATCACATCTCATTAACTATATTGAGCCGGAGAATTCCGGCATTTCACGGCGAGGTAATTATTATGCCAGACGATCATCAAATGTCGGGCGGGTTTACTGGCCCGGACAGTCCGGAACCTGCTGCGCTAGTGAACAGGTCTAGGCAACTACCTGTGATTGGAACGGCGGAGTTAATCGCCCCTCAATACACACATAGACTTGACAAAGACATGCGGTTTCGGGATTTGTGGGACATCCTGGTCCGTCGTAGGGTGATTGTCTTCACTACGTTGGTCGCCTGTCTATTGGCAGGATCTCTCATTTGTGTTTTCTCGACTACGCGCTACAAGGCCACTGGCGAGCTGCAAGTTGGCAAGGAAACTGACAATAATCTGGGGCTGCAAACGGGCAGCAACCAGGAAGCGCCAGAAACTGTGCTAGAGGAAAACCTTACGCTAGAGACGCAGGCTACCATGTTGCAGTCGGACACCTTGGCGTTGAAGGTAATCCATGATTTAAATTTGGAGTCCACCCAGGACTTTCGCCCACACTTTAACCCAATCGGATACGTCATGGGCGTATTTACGCCTGACGGGCCGCCTGATCCACATAATGCAACGCTCGAAGAGTCGCCGCGGCGCAGAGTGCACGCGTTGAAGGTCTTCAGCAGTCATCTGGATGTAAAACCCGTTTCGGGAACGAGATTGATCGACATTTCTTATTCGAACCCTGATCCTAAGCTGACCGCCAAGATAGTTAATACTCTAGCTAACAGCCTCGTAGATTACAATTTTCAAATTCGACATGACGCCACTTCGCACACGGCTGAATGGCTAGCGGGACAAATGTCGGATCTGAGAAAGCAAAGCGAAGATCTGCAAGCGAAGGTGGCCCAATTACAGCGCGAGACGGGGGTATTCTCGCTCGGTGAAACGGATTCGAATGGCCGTGAGGAGGTTTACAGCAGCGTGCTCGACAAGCTGCAGCAGGCAACAACCGCTTTTTCACAGGCGCAGGCGAATCGCATCGGTAAAGCTGCTATTTATCAGGTGGCCCAAACCGGTGATCCGGAAGCGATTTCTCAGTTAAGCGGAAATTCTATTTTTGCCTCCTCCTCTGGTCTGGATAGTTCGCTCTCTCTAATTCAGAGTATGCGCATGCAGGAGGCCACCTTGCGGGGGCAAATTGGAGAAATGTCCGCGAAGTTTGGCCCAACATATCCTAAGCTCACCGAGATGAACAGCCACTTGGATGCTCTCGTCGACTCTATTCATACAGAACTAAACCGTGTGGCAGAGCGGGCGAAAAACGATTATAAAGTGGCGCAGCGCGTCGAAGACAACGCACGCAAGATATACACGGAGCAGAAACGCCAAGCGGATCTTGTGAACGATAAGACAATTGATTACATGATCGCCCGCCAGGAAGCCGACCAGAGCCGGAATCTCTACGAAAGCTTGTTCAGGGAATTGAAGCAGTCAGGCGTGCTCGCCGGATTTCGAGCCAATAATATCTCTCTAGTGGATCCAGCACGGGTTCCAGCGAGACCTAAACTCACAAAGCTGCTGTACATGTTGGCAGCGCTGGTAGGAGGCCTGTTTCTGGGTTGTGGCGCAGCAGTCGTAAGGGACAGCCTGGATACGCGGATTCAAAATCCGGTGATCCTTGAATCCGAACTGGGCCAAGTACCCCTCGGTATACTCCCATATCACAGAACAGCCCGTTCGCTTTCCGCACGCACAGGGAAACCACAAACTGTAGATGGAAGGGTTCTCCAGATCGAACCGGGGCAACAGGAATACCAGAGCAGGTTTTGGAACCGTAGCCGATCGGGTGACCGGAAGTTGCGTATGCCTGCCCTTGATGAGCCGCGTTCCCCATATGTTGAGGCGCTACGCGCTTTGCGCACTTCTCTCTTACTGTCGAAAACCAGGACACCTCCGCAGGTGCTACTCATCACCAGTTCGACGCCCGGCGAAGGAAAAAGCATGCTGAGTGCAAACTTCGCGACAATACTTGCGGGTCAGCGAAAGAAAGTACTCTTGGTGGATGCCGATTTGCGACATCCCAATCTACACCAGGCGCTAAATGTCAGCAGCCAGACGGGATTGAGCTGGTTACTTGCTAGTAAACCAACTGGGCAAGCCTTCGAGACGGCTGCTCTCTCGGTCGTTGCTTCTGTCGCCCATGTCTCACAGTTGTATATTGTGCCATCCGGAGACATTCCAGAGTATCCGGCCGAGTTACTATCTTCTGACCGCATGCGCCAAGCCATCAATGTCTGGCGCAGTCATTTTGACTACGTCATCATTGATGGATCTCCCGTTCTCAATGTTACCGATGCCGTGATTTTAAGTGGCTTGGTTGATCTTACTTTGCTAATCGCTCGCTATAATATTGTCGAGCAGCAGGCATTAGTCCGCGCTTACGGTATTCTGCAATCGCGCGCAGGTCATAATAACATCGGCGTCGTGTTCAATGCGGTCCAGAAAACGGCGGGTGTCTACTACCCTGCTTATGGCTATGATTATAAGGTCGACACCAAATTGCGGGGTGGGCAGCATGAGAATTCTTAAAGTACTACTCATTTTAATCGCGACTGTAGTCGTTTGCTTCGGCCAGACCGAAAGCCTCCTAATTGGAGCAGGCGATCAGTTGAGGGTGGAGGTTTTTGACACTCCTGAGATGAGTCAGAGGGTCCGGGTTACCGATGCGGGTGAAATCCCCCTCATGTTTATTGGCAACGTGAAGGTTGCGAATTTAACCCCGGGAGAGGCGGCTCGCGCTATCGAGGACACGTTGAAGTCGAAACAGTTGATGACTCACCCGCAAGTGACGGTATCGGTAGCGGAGTATGCCACCCAGCAGGTGTCCGTAATGGGACAGGTGCGGAATCCGGGTGTGTTCTATATCACAGCGCCGGTCCCGGTGATCAACCTTCTTTCTAATGCGGGAGGCTTGACGGACGCGGCTGACCGTAACATTACAATCCAGCGGCATGGCGACTCCCAGCACACCGTCAAGTACTTCTTTTCCAACAACTCCGACGATGCTTTGCAGACAAGTGTGATGATTTATCCAGGCGATATAGTAATGGTGCCAAAGGCAGGAATTGTCTATGTGCTGGGAGACGTGGGCCGTCCAGGCGGATACACGATGTCAAACAACGATTCCCAGATGACAGTGTTGGAGGCGCTCGCGACTGCAGGTGATACGAACAAGACCGCAATCATTTCCAAGGTGAAATTGGTTAGAAAAACGATTAATGGGATAACTGAGATCCCCATTTCGCTTGGTGCCATGCGAAAGGGGAAGCAACCCGACATCGCGATGCAGTCCAATGACGTGCTGTACGTTCCCTTCAGTTACATGAAAAACCTCGCTTTAAACGCGTCCCAGATAACAGCCTCAGCGACGTCGGCGATGATCTATACGCATCCGTAGCCAATGAGGTTTACGGAGCTGTCGTGCCTTCGACACGAATGAGCTTTTAGAAACACGACCCGCATAGACCCGCTCACAATCTTGATGTCGAAGCGAATATGCGCGAGGTTCCAACCGTATCATCGAGAACCGCCTATATTGCATCGCGGGTCGCAGTGCTGGATTCTAACACTGGCCGACGACAAAAAGCCTTCTCTGCCACCCAATCGAAGCACCGCACAGTTGACATAAATGTCCACATGCTGCTTCTGCACACTTATAACACAGATGCCTATGTCACTTTTCACGGGCCATTCGCGTGGAACTCAGTGCATTAGGCTCGTGAAATGCACGACTTATAAATACAAAAAGGAGATGACGGTAGGTTACTGACAGCGTGGCACCTCTGCTTACAATTGGACTTCCTGTCTATAATTCGATGCCTTATCTCAGAGAGGCTGTCGAGAGTCTCTTTGCGCAGACGGTATCGAATTTCAAGATTCTTGCGATTGTTCGCAATTGTCCCGATGGCAGCCTTGAGTATCTCAACTCCCTTCGTGACTCACGGTTGCGAATCATCCAAGAGTCGAAGCCAGGTTTGACATATGCCCTCAATCGAATGCTGCGTGAGATTGATACGCCGTGGCTCGTGCGTCAGGATACGGACGATGTCTCGTATCCGACCCGTGTAGAGCGGGTGCTGGAGCATATTAACCGGTTCCCGAATGCGGGAATGTTTTACTCTTTGGCAGATTATCATCCCAAGGACCAGTGCCTCGGTCAATTTCGCTGTTCGCGCGGATCACCGAAAGAATTGAGACAGCTGGTGGAATCTGGATACCTGCTGTCTTTTTGCCATCCGACCGTAGTCTTGAATAAAGACAAGACGCTTGCGATCGGTGCTTATCGCGAGAATCTTCACGTCGAAGATGCTGATCTGTGGTGGCGCATGGCGCTCGTCCATCAGATTCGGATTATTCCTACCGCCCTTGTAGGTTATCGTCAGAACAGCTCTAGTCTTACAGCTCATAATCTGGTGCGCCAGCACGTTGAAGGTCTATATATCCAGTATTGCTTGCTTTCTCATCTCTGGTCCCTTCCGGCTATGCCATTTGAGCAGGTGAAAGAGGGGTTGGGATCCTTTGTTAGGATGGAAGAGCTTAATGCAAAAGAGCATTTGCGAAGCATGAATATGTTCCTTTCAGAGAGAAAGCATTTGTCGGCGGCGTCAGCCGCATTGCGGTGTTGGAAGGCATCGCCCAGATTGTTCTTGAGGCGAATCCTGGACGAATTCCACCTTTCGGGGATGATCTGCAACGGTGTCGACCCGAAGCTCTACTTACAGCGGAAGCAAGACTTCTGGCCGTCAATGCCCGCGCCCGTTTCTCATCTTGAGGACGGATCCTCAAGAAGATGTCCTCGATGCGACTAGCTGCTGAAGTCTCTACGAAGACCAATGGCGAAGCAAGGCCTGAACCGTGCTCCATCGCAACCATTCCGGTCGATCGGCTTTCATTTGAAGAGGCTGTTACGTGTGTCATGAAGCGCCTGACGGAGTCGCGCCAGGGGCCACCGCTGCGCATTGTGGGTGCAAATGCTCAAGTGGTCACTATGGCGGAGAAGAATGCGATTTTCGCTGAGGCTATGACATCTGCGGATTTGTGTTTTCCCGACGGTATTTCTGTGGTGCTGGCTTCAAGGATTCTGAAGCGTGCGATCCCGGAGCGCGTTCCCATGGGGGAACTGATGGAGCGTCTATGTGCTGAAAGCGCTAAGCACGGATTGTCCGTTTTCTTCCTCGGCGGCCTTCCATGCGCTGCGGAGAAAGCAGGGGATGTTTTGAAGCACCGCTACCCCGGCTTGCGGCTCGCTGGCACGCACTGCCCACCCTACATGTTCGAGGAAGACGCCGCGGAGATGGCGCGTGTACAGCAGATGATTGCCGATACTGCTCCTGATTTGCTTTTTGTCGCATTAGGCGCTCCGCGCCAAGAGATATGGATCTGGCAGTACTGTGAAACTATGCCAATCGGAGCGGTCATGCCGGTGGGGGCAGGGTTCGATACGATTGCCGGCCTTCGTAAGCGTGCTCCTGCATGGGCTCGAAAGTCTGGAACTGAATGGCTCTACCGTCTGTTGATGGAACCGCGCCGCTTGTGGCGCAGATACCTGATCGGCAATAGCCAGTTTATTTACCTTGTCTATAAAGCGTGGTTGAGGCAAAAGATGACGCGGCATCATTCTGCATGATGTGTGTTTGAAAAAAGTAATCTGCAGTCAATTTCAACGAATCCGGAGACACACAAATGCCCACTACCGAGCAGCTAAGAATCAAACTGTTTTGTGACGGTGCCGATCTTGTCAGCATCATGAAAATGTACAACAATCCCCTTATAAAGGGGTTCACTACCAATCCCACCCTGATGCGCAAAGCCGGGATCACGGACTATGAGTCATTCGGACGGACGGTGCTTGCGGCGGTTCCCGATAGACCCGTCTCCCTCGAAGTGTTCGCGGACGATGTGTGCTGTATGGAACAACAGGCGCGTCAGATCGCTACTTGGGGTTCCAATGTGAATGTAAAAATCCCCGTAACCAACACTAAGGGAAAGTTCACCGGCGCCCTAATCAACAAGTTGTCGCGCGACGGAATCGAGCTGAATGTTACAGCGATCATGACCCTCAAACAGATCAAGGATGTCGCGGATGCGCTCGATCCGAACACGCCAGCGATTATCTCGGTCTTTGCCGGTCGCATAGCCGATACCGGCGTTGATCCGGTACCGCTAATGGCGGAAGGCCTCAAACTGCTGGAGCAGCGACCCAAGGCAGAGTTGCTGTGGGCTAGTCCTCGCGAGTTGCTAAACGTTTTTCAAGCGGACGAGATCGGCTGTCACATCATCACGGCCACGCCCGACATTTTGGCCAAACTGAACGTAGTAGGAAAGGATCTCTCGGAGTACTCGCTCGATACGGTAAAGATGTTCTACACAGACGCAACTGCGGCAGGATTTTCCATCCAGTTCGACGGGCACGATCGGTTCCTTCCACAGGAGACTTTCATCGGGGGGGCCGAGCGTTCCTCTGCCGCAGACTGAACACCAGCAAGCAGATCTGGATAAGACTTTTGCCTTTGGAGAAAACATGAAATTTGCCACAATTGAATCATACGTTGGCAAAACCCCATTTATTGCAAAGCCAAATGCAAGGTTTCTTTATGACATGATATTGGATCAAAAGCTGACCAGGATCATTGAGCTAGGAATTGGCCACGGGACTGCGACCTGCTACATGGCAGCTGCCTTACACGAGCTCGGTACAGGCCTGATAACATGTGTAGACCTACTCGAACCCACCTTCCCGTTTAACCCATCCGCCGAGGAGCAACTACAACTTGCGGGTCTCTCCCAATTCGTGGAGATAACAAGAATGGAAACGGGATACACATGGTTTTTGCACGACGACATTGTCAGACATACAACTAACGATCGTTGTGAGGAAGTGTATGACCTATGCATCATCGACGGCCCAAAGAATTGGACCATCGACGGAGCCGCGTTTTTTCTCGTAGACAAGCTTCTGAAGAAGAACGGCTGGATCATTTTTGATGATTATAACTGGACATATGCCTATGCAAGCGAGGTCATTGGGAGAGAGACGACGGATGGAATTACGCATCGTCAATTGTCAAGAACTGAACGAGATACGCCTCAGGTCAAGGCCGTGTTCGAGTTGCTTGTCAAGCAACATCCAAGTTATTCCAATCTTATCGTATTGGAGGAAACAGATTGGGCGCTCGCTCAGAAGACTATAAGTGGCGACAAACGCTATACGATTAGGTGCAACGAGTCTTATAAGGATGTCGTCGGCAAGATATACGGTAAGGCAAGGCGGTTTGTTCGAGGAGTGTCACGCCGTCAGCTGACGTATAAACCTGACCTATCACCAGGTCCGCGGGTTTATGGGTAACTACTTACGGCGTTTTGAAAACAGGTCGCCGCAGACAACGACAACCGTGCACATGCCCGGGGCCCTCCGACGCGATTCACTATGGATGATGTCCGGCCACGGTTTGGCAATGATCTTCCAGTCGGTTTACTTCGTCCTCATTGGCCGCGCACTCGGCAGCCGGGAATATGGGGCGTTTGTGGGCGTCGCAGCCTTGGTCAGTGTGCTTGGTCAATTCAGCACATTGGGTATGGAGTTTATACTTATCCGTGACGTTAGCCGCGATCACAGTAAGTTTCCGTCTGCTTGGGGTCTGGCATTGGAGCTTTGTATCATCGGCTTTTGCGTTACCTCAGGAATGTCGATCATTGTCGGACATTTTGTATTGAGCCCCGAGGTCCGGGTCTTGATTCCCCTAATAGCAATCTCTGAATTGATGTTCGCAAAAGTCGCGCTGCTCGCCAGCAAGGCATTTCAGGCGTTCGGTGATTTCCGTCTCAGCGCAAATCTGATGGCGTTAACCAATTTTGCGAGAGCAGCCGTGGCCGGAACACTCTTTCTCAACTTTCTGAGAACGAGAACGCATCCCACCGCCTACTCCTGGACCCAAATTTATTGGATTTCTTCGCTGGTAGTCGCCGTGATCGGATTCGGCACAGTAACAGCAAGATACGGACCGCCCACTTGGGGAGGCATATCCGCCAAGGCTCTTAGTGAAGGCTTTAGCTTCTCGGTTTCCACTTCCTCTGCTTCTATTTACAATGATATAGATAAGACCTTTTTGATCAGCCTCGGGCAGGAGAAGGCTGCCGGCATTTATACGGCTGCCTATCGCATCGTTGATGTCGCCAGCACTCCCATTTACGGCATCTATGGCGCCGCCTTCCCGCAGTTCTTTCGGGAGGGAGCAAAGAGCGCACGTCACGCGAGAGACTTCTCCCTGAAATTGCTGCGGAAGACAGTTCCGTATTCTGTGGCAGCAGCAGTACTCATGGCTGGATGCTCAAAACTGCTCCCCTATATCCTTGGTCCCAGCTTCGAGGCTTCCAGCAGCGCTTTGCGTTGGCTTTGCCTATTACCGCTTATCCGATGCTTTCATTATGCAGCAGGGACGACCATTACCGGTTCCGTTTCGCAGTGGTATCGGACGGTTCAGCAACTGGCTGCTGCAGCCCTAAATATAGCGCTTAACGCGCTGCTGATCCCCAGGTTCTCCTGGCAAGGTGCAGCTCTGGCCAGTCTCCTCACGGACGGAGCCTTAGCTGCCATGAACTGGCTCTGCGTGACTTGGTTGATCTTGCGGCAAGAGAAGCCGGTCGCCATCGCTGCAACCACCTCAGTTGGCTGAGATTTCTATCCGAGTCCCTGCAGCAGCACTGTTTCAGTCGTTTTTCCAGTGAGTTAGAAAATGCCGGGACAGTCAAATAATGTGGGGCGCATATTTCGTATGATCTCGAACACAATAGACTCGCTTCTAACGACACAGCCGATTATGGATCGACAATCTCCTTGCGTAAGCGTCGTTATCCCGACCCGCAACCGTCGTCAGCTTGTACTGCGTGCCATCCACAGTGCCCTGCGACAGACTTTTACCGACATTGAAGTAATTGCGGTCATCGATGGACCTGATCCCGACACGGTGGCCGCGCTTGGTTCAATAACGGATTCCAGACTGCGGGTGTTAACTGTGGAGCACTCGGTTGGTGGCGCCGAGGCACGCAATCTGGGCATAAGCGCGGCTAGAGGCAACTGGATAGCGCTCTTGGACGATGATGACGAGTGGCTTCCGGAAAAAACAGAGAAACAGCTCAGTATTGCCGAAGCCGCAGGTAGCCCGTACATACTGGTGTTTTCTAGAATGATCGCACGCCTGCCGAACATCGAATTCTTGTGGCCGCGTAGACTTCCAAAGGTCGGCGAAGACATGAGCGAGTATCTCTTCTGCCGTAACGGACTGACGTTTGGGGAGGGATTTCTGCAGACATCATCCTTTTTCGCATCGCGGCAGATGTTTCTAGAGGTGCCTTTCCGCCGCGATCAGAAAAGATTTCAGGATACAGACTGGATACTTCGTGCCTGCGCTCACCCCAAAAGTACGGTTGCCGTAGCGCCGGAAGCACTAGTGGTTTATTACATGGACGACCAGAGGGAAAGTGTCAGTCGAAAACCTGATTGGGCCTATTTGCACAACTGGGCGGTGGAAAATCGCGCTCTGTTCACGCCCAGAGCGTTCTCTTTTTTTCTGGCGACCCAGTGTGTCCCGCGCGCGGCAAAGCAACGACAACCAATGACCGTTTTCTTCCGCCTTCTTCGAGAGTGCATGTTTGACGGTGAAGCCAACGCCACGTGCCTGTTTCTCTGCGGATTGTTTTGGTTTGTGCCCGAAGACGCGCGGCATAGACTTCGAGATGCATTGTCGGGAGAACGGAAGCAAGAACGTGCTTTGACTAAGTTCGGCGGAACCAAACCTTCCTCCACGCGTGCTTTCGGCTGCGGATATAGGGAGAATTTATAAAATTGATTTCCGAACATTCACCCGACCTTGTTATTGTGACCGGCGCAGGACGTGGAATTGGACGAAGTATTGCGTTGGAGTTTGGTAGAGCTGGCATTCAAGTTCTCTGCGTATCACGCAGTGAAAATGCCGCCGGGACTGCGACAGCTATTCGCGGGGGCGGAGGTAGCGCCGACAGCATCGCCGTGGATCTGGGGGACTTCGATGAAGCAGGCGCTCGTGTGGGCGCGTGGTTAGGAGACAAGACGTACGAACGTGTCGGTATGGTGCTGGCGGCGGCGACGCTTGGGCCGTCCGGCGGTCTCAAGAGCGCTGCGCTCGCAGGATGGGACTTCGCGTGGCGGGTGAACGTACTCGGCAATCTAGCGGTAGTACAGGCTGCCCTTCCGACGATGCTTAAGCATAAATTCGGACGACTGGCATTCTTCGCTGGCGGCGGATCGGCGTATGCTTATCCGCTTTTTCCAGCTTATGCAGCTACAAAAACGGCACTCGTGCGAGCGGTGGAAAACCTTCACGAAGATTTAAAAGACATGGGAGATTTTGCGGTAACGATCCTGGCGCCCGGTGCTGTGGAGACCGATATTTTGGCTGCGGTTCGCGAACAGGGCGGCTATGTTCGCACGACCGTCGGGATGGAGGAGCCGGTGAGTTTTGTACGGCAGTTCGTGCTGGCGGAGAGCTGCGCTTTTTCAGGATGTTTTGTTCATGTGCGCGATGAATGGGCTCCACTCCTGAATAGCAGCAAGCAAATCGCTACAAAAGACCTCTGGAAGTTGAGACGGATAGAATGACTCGCGTCGCGGTGGTTGGGGGCGGTCTGATTGGGCGAGAACGCATGGAGGCAGTGCGCAAGGTGGCGGCCAGAGGGCGGGATGTTGTACTTGTCGGCGTGTTCGATGCCAACAAAGATCAGTGTGAGAAAAGCGCGAAAGACTTTACGACCCAGGCATTTCTAAGCATAGACGCCCTTCTGTTGGACGACCCCGATTGGGTGGTAATAGCGCTTCCTCATGATGTAGTTGTACCCGTTGTTCACAAGGTCCTGCAAAGCCGGGCGTCGCTTCTCCTAGAGAAGCCTATGGGACGGGACCTGCAAGAGGCACGCGAACTGCTCGAGGCTGGCGGCGAGCGTCTCAACGCGGGATTTAACTACCGATACTATCCAGGAATCCGGAAAGCTCTTCAAGATGCACGCGCCGGTCGTTTCGGTGAAATTGTCAATGTTGAAATTCTTCTCGGTCATGGATGTTTTCCCGGCCAAGAGAAAACCTGGAAGCTAAACGCGCAGCGCGCGGGGGGCGGTTGCCTAATTGATCCAGGAGTTCATCTTCTCGATCTTTGCCTGCTTCTCGCTCCCCACGGCCTCAAAGTGGCGGGGGGTGTTTCCTGGTCGGGCTTTTGGAATACCGGCATTGAAGAGGATGTGAATCTGATTCTTTCCGCAGATGCGTTCTCAATCACGCTGCACATTTCAATCGTGCATTGGCGCAGCGTTTTTAGGATGGCAATCAACGGAACGGATGGGTATGGAGTAGTCACAGGCAGAAATCGTAGTTACGGCCCACAGACCTATTCACTCGGACCGCGTTGGGGTTGGCAATCCGCGCCGAGCCAAGCGGCTTCAGAAAAAGTAGAGATTGAATCGTCCGGATTGGATGTTTTCGCAGATGAGATGGAAGCCCTGCTTTTCCCGTCCGCCAACGACAACCCGTCGTTGTGGCCTGCCCCGGCAACTTCCGCCCAAGCCTTGAATGTAATGGATCTGCTCGACCGTATCCGAGAACATCTGAGCCTTCGACGTCAATTCGCGGGCGAATTAGAGCGTGACCGTGTGATTGTGAGCTGACAAAAAGCCCAGGTTGCGTGACATTAAATTTCACATCTAGGACCAATCAATTTGGGAGCCATGTCTGATCGACCCTTCCGTCGCCATCTGGGGACACGGTATTTCCTCGTCGGTGGAGCAGGCTTTATCGGCAGCCACTTTACGGATCGGCTGCTTTCCGATCCATCAACGACTCTTGTTACCTTGTACGACAACTTTTCGTCCGGCCGTGAGTGGCACTTCGAGCATCATGTAAAGGATAGTCGCCTTAGAGTTATCCGAGGCGAAGTTGAAAATCTTGATTGTTTAACTAAGGCCATTAGTGGCCACGATATCGTCATTCATCTGGCGTCGAACCCTGATATCGCGCGTGCCGCGACCGAGCCGGAGATCGATTTCTATCAAGGCACAGCACTTACCAATAATGTCGTCGAATCGATGCGCCGGGCAAGTGTTCCACGCCTGCTATACGCGTCCGGGAGCGGAGTTTATGGAGATTTGGGCGAGCTTGAGGCGTATGAAGATTACGGGCCGCTGATCCCGGTTTCAACTTATGGTGCAAGCAAACTCTCAGGGGAAGCGTTGATTGCGAGCTATTGCTACATGTTTGGCCTCACGGCTTGTGCGTTCCGTTTCGGAAATGTAGTGGGCGCGCGTCAGACACATGGCGTGGGCTTTGATTTCGTTCGGCGGTTGGTTGCGGACCCGACTCGCTTGAGGATTTTGGGAGATGGTCGGCAGAGCAAGTCTTACATACATGTCTCGGACGTGGTTTCGGCAGTGCTGCACGCCAACGTTCATGAAATGGACGATTTCAAGACATTCAACGTAGCAACTGGTGATTACATCACCGTGAACGAGATCGCGGAGGTAGCGGTGGAGATCGTGGGACTGGAGAATACACCCACTTTCGAATATACCGGCGGCAACCGTGGCTGGAAAGGCGACGTTCCTGTAGTGCGGCTAAACACAGATCGGATCAAAGACCTAGGCTGGCGATGCCAACTTTCTACGCGTGAGGCTTTGAAGCAATCTATTTCAAGTCTGTTGAAAGATGAGAGAACGAGCTGTGAATAAAGCAATGCCCGCGGTGGCTATTCTAGCGGGTGGTCTGGCCACTCGCTTGCGGCCCATCACGACAAGCCTGCCAAAATCCATGCTGCCGGTTGCGGACAAACCGTTCGTGGCTCACCAACTTAGGCTGCTGGCGCGCCAAGGCGTTACTGAAGTTGTGCTGTGCTGCGGCTATCTAGGTGAGCAAATCGAAGCGTTTGTTGGCGATGGCTCTGCCTTCGGTTGCCATGTCCGCTATTCCTTCGATGGAGACAAACTGAAGGGTACGGGAGGAGCGTTGAAACAGGGATTACCGTTGTTAGGCGATCATTTTATGGTCATGTACGGCGATAGTTATCTGCCAACAGACTACCGCGCGATTTATCAAGCGTTCCTCGAATCCGGCAAGCAAGGCTTGATGGTGCTCTACCGGAACAAGAATCTCTGGGATAAGAGTAACGTGATCTTCCGCGATGGCAGAATTGTGCACTACGACAAGCTGAGGCAAAACCCTGAAATGCACTACATCGATTATGGTCTTGGCGTCATCCGGGCGGAAGTATTGACCGATTGGAATAACGGCGATGTGTTTGACCTCAGTTCCGTTTACGTAGACCTGGTAGAACGTGGAGAACTGGCCGGCTATGAAGTTAGCGAGCGCTTCTACGAAATTGGATCGCACGCGGGATTGAATGAAACGGGAGAACTATTGGAAGCGATTCGGCGTGATGAGACCGTGGCGGAGACTTTTTCACACTTGCGAGGACAAAGAGGGTGATTATTACCAGGACGCCGCTGCGCATCTCGATTGGAGGCGGCGGGACGGACTTGCCTTCTTACTATCGGGAGTTCGGCGGCTTTGTCATTTCAGCCGCTATCAATAAGTATGTCTACATCAATATCAACCGTAACTTCTTCCCGGGATATTTCTTACGATATTCGACATCGGAAACGCCTGCAACTAGGGGAGAAATTAAGCATCCCCTCATGCGCGAAGCACTTACGGTATATGACATTGACGAGCCGCTCGAGATTGTGAGCGTGGCGGATGTGCCTGCTGGCACGGGGCTAGGCTCTTCCGGGAGTTTTCTGGTTGGGCTCATCAATGCGCTGCAAGCTCACATGAGGCAGAAAGTGACTGCGGAGTTTCTGGCGCGTGCGGCAGTCGACATCGAGATGAACCGGCTAAATGAGCCCGTGGGCAAACAAGATCAATATGTCGCCGCCTACGGCGGACTTCTCTGCCAGAAGTATCATACGGACGATTCGGTCTCGGTCCGCTGGCTGAAGATGAGCGACGCTGCGATTCACGAATTCCGTGACTCTCTGATGCTCTTCTTTGTGGGCACAACCCGCAGCGCGTCCAGCATTCTCGAAGACCAGAAGGTGAAATCAGAACGACGCGATCAGGCAATGATCGACAGCCTTCATTTCACGAAACAACTTGGAACCGAGATCGAGACCGTGGTCGAAGCCGGCGATTTCAAGCGTTTTGGAGAGCTCATGCACGAGCACTGGCTGCGCAAACGTGGACGCTCAGCGGGCATGAGCGACAACCGTATCGACGCTCTCTACGAGTGTGCACGGACCAGGGGTGGCGCTACCGGTGGAAAGCTGGTGGGTGCGGGAGGGAGCGGTTTTCTTTTGTTTCATACCGAAGACCGCCGCCGGCTGCGCAAGACAATGTGCGAGGGGCACGGCTTAATGGAGATGGACTTCAGCTTTGATTTTGAAGGTTCGATAGTGATGCTACGAAACCGTGGGTGATCGCAATGGCGGAACCGGCAAAACACATGCGAGCCATGCAAAAGGCGTGTGAATTGACACTGGTTTTTGGCAGTGGCATTCTCCGTATTTCGCAAACGCGTATCTCCGCCTGCGTCGCCTGCTGCCTTTCTCGCGAGTTTTTGCGAACGATTCGATCACGCGCTTCGACGCACAACAGATCGATCCTGGCAGACGCTCGCTACGAATGCCCGGAGATGGCCGTGACTTTGGACGTTCGGTAGTGACGCTGCGACACGCGGCTGCTCCCGATAACGGAATCGGCAGGGCACTTGGGATTTCATGAGAAAAGTACTTATTTACAGAAACGAAGTGCTGCCAATCAGCGAAACCTTCATTCGCTCACAGGCTGACGCGCTTCAGACATTTGAGGCCCGCTTTGTCGGTCTGAAAAAAATACCAGACGGGCTTCCAGTCCATTCGAATTCTATCCTTCTGACTGAGGACAATTCTCTTATTTCGAAAGTCAAGCGGCAGATCTTTAAGCAGTTTGCGATTGCTCCGCGATTCCTTCGCCGCCTCAGGCAGGAAAAGCCCGACCTCATTCACGCGCACTTCGCGCTAGATGGAGTGTGTGCTATGCGTTTAGCCGACGAATTGCACGTGCCGCTGATCGTAACCCTTCACGGATACGACGTCACGATCGCAGATGCGGTTCTCGGCCAGACGCGTGAGGGCCGGCGATATCTGAAAAGACGAGAGGAATTGTGGAGGAAGGCGACAAAATTCCTTTGCAGCTGCAAGTACATCATGAATCGCGCCGCCGCGACTGGCTTTCCGAAAGAAAAAATGGAAGTGTTGTATTCCGGGCATAACCTAAGCAAGTATTCTCCGGCGGTAGAACCACGCAATCGCAATTTGGTGTTATACGTAGGTCGGTTGGTGGAGAAGAAAGGCGGTCCTTACCTAATCCGTGCTGTGGCCAAAGTGGCCGAAGTCCACCCCGAGGTGGAGTTGGTTATTATTGGCGGCGGGCCTTTATTAGAGCCTATGCAGGATTTAGCTAGAGAATTGAAGATCAATTGCCGATTTTTGGGTAAGCTGATGGTTCCGGAACCTGGCAATTCAGTTTACGACTGGATGCGCCGAGCACGAGTTTTCTGTGCGCCCAGCATAACTGCTTCTGACGGTAACACAGAGGGACAACCGGCGGTATTTGTGGAAGCGCATGCGCTAGGGCTACCGGCAGTCAGCTTTCAAACAGCTGGCATTGGCGAAGCTGTTCTGCACGGTGAAACCGGATTACTGGCGCCGGAGAAAGACGTTGATACTCTGGCGGAGTATCTGTTGCGGTTCTTGAGGGATGACCCGTTCTGGCAAACGTGCAGCGAACGAGCACAGAGGTGGGTATGGGAGCGCTTCAATCTCGACGTGCTGACCCAGCAACTTCAGCGCGTCTACGTGGAAGCGTTGGAACCGCGCCCACACGAGGCAGAAGATGACCGGTACCCCGGCAGACGGGAAGTGCAAGTTGTCTGAAGCGGATATGCATTTCGGGGCCTCAATGGCTCAGGTCCGCCCTCCTGTGCGAGCAAGCGAGTAGCCCCAACGACTAAGAAATCCTCAACCGTATAGACGTACGGTGGTGGCGGTGTGAGCCGATACCACCGAAGAACCACCCCGCTAGGATTCAACTACTGCGCTACGGATTTTTGAATTGATAACCATTCATGGGTAAGGTAACGAGAAATGCGACTCAACCTGACGCTCAATGAATTCGGTAATGTCTGCCTTTTGCTATTTTTTGGGACGATTGGGTATGTACCCATTCTGATGCCGAATACTGGCGGTGCCCTCACTGCGCAGCGGCAGATGGACCAGGTGCATGACATCAATCATGTCATTCTGCTCGCAATCTGGGGTGGTATTTTCTATTTTCTGCTGAAGGCGCGCTTCCGATTGCGGTTAGATCTGCTATCAGCCAAAGTAGCTCTTGTCTATTGTGCTGTTGTAGTGCTTGGAGTAGTTTGGTCTACGGATCTGCAGAGCGCCATAACAACTGATACCAGCGCCATCATCTCCACAATTTATGCAATTTTTCTGATCTCGAAGTTTCCCAGTGAACGTTTAGCCGTAATTTTGAGTTGGGTTGTGCTCTTACTCGCTCTCGGAAGTGCCTTTTTTGCCCTAATATTGCCACAATATGGCATCGACCACTTTGCTAACACTGGTGCGTGGCAGGGAGTGTTTGGGCAGAAGAACAGCTTGGGCTTAGTGATGGTTTATGGCATCACGTTTGCCTTAGTTCTCAAACCAAGAAGTGTGATACAGAGGGCTTGGAAACTCGGAATCTTGTTTTTTTGCGTCGCCGAGGTAGGCCTTTCACAGTCCCGCGAGGCATGGGTAGCGTGCGCGGCCCTATTTCTAGTTCACTCCTTTTTGAATGTGTATTCTCGATTCGCTCCGAAATCACGCGGTCCAGTTATGTTCCTCGGTTTCCTCGGTGCGTCTGCCGTTGCGGGCATTGCGGCGACGAATTGGGTATCTCTTCTCAACCTTCTTGGGCGTGACGCAACTCTAACTGGCCGCACGGAGTTATGGAAGGCTGTGCTACAGGAGTGCAAGAATCATCTTTGGGTCGGCTATAACGGGAGAGGATTCTGGGGAACCGCTAATGCGACTCGAGTCGATGCGATTCTTCGTTGGCCTGCGACAAGCTCTCACAACGGCTTCCTGGAATGTCTGCTGGAGCTGGGAGTCGTGGGACTGCTCCCTCTCCTCGTACTTTTCTCCCTTGCTATGAGCAACGGGATCAAACTGCTGCTGTCTTCTTCAGGCTTTGAATCGTCCAGATTGTGGATATCCTCCCTTTTAACAATCACCATCTTCAACATGGTGCAAGATACTACGGGGTTTTTCAACAGCATCTCCTGGATTCTTCTGGTTGGCAGTGCTTGCATGCTCGAACAAACTGCTCACACACAAGCAGCGATTCAGGACCAATTTCGGTCGGTTCGCTGGACAGAGCTTGAGTTTGCACGGAGGACCGTTTAGTGGTCACGCGTTCGCAGAAGACACCATTCTATAATAAGTGAACATTAGCGAAGGTCTTAACTCCAGAAGGAGCATTCTATTGGCCGCCACAGAGTATACTCAGAGATACTTGCAGGAGGTCCAGCGAATAGCTGCCCTCATCGATCCAATACGCATCGACCGCATGGTCGAATTATTGACGGAAACTCGCCAACATGGCGGGAGGTTGTTCTTCATCGGCGTAGGCGGAGGCGCGGGCCACGCTGGGCACGCGGTAAACGATTTCCGCAAGATTGCCGGAATCGAAAGCTACGCTCCCACCGACAACGTTTCGGAGCTCACCGCCAGAATCAATGACGACGGATGGGACACATCATACGCCAACTGGTTACGCGGCAGCAGACTCAGA
>Ga0116134_1000503_pt1 | contig 20283 bp, 13 predicted proteins | sample June2015DPH_19_5_FD_89737 | JGI IMG/M metagenome (GOLD analysis project Ga0116134, IMG submission 89737) | Peatland microbial communities from SPRUCE experiment site at the Marcell Experimental Forest, Minnesota, USA - June2015DPH_19_40 | ecosystem: Environmental > Terrestrial > Soil > Wetlands... | reverse complement strand
TGCCGGTTTCCGCAATCTGAAAAATCTGGGTATGTCGGTGCAGATCAACACGACCATCGCGCGCCACAATGCCCATCAGCTTCCGAACGTGCTCGAATTGGCGAAGTCGCTTGGGGCGGACGCGCTGCACACATTCCTGTTGGTTCCGGTGGGTTGTGGCGTGGATATCGCGAGCGAACAGATGGTTCCTCCGGAAGAATACGAGCGGATGCTGAACTGGTTCTACGATCGCTCGCTCGAGGGTGGCATCGAAATGAAGGCGACGTGCGCGCCACACTATTTTCGTGTGGTTCGTCAGCGGCGGGCGGCAGAACACCGTTCCGAGGCAGCGGCGGCGGCGGCTCATGTTGCTCCGCCAGCAACTGAATCCACGCAGAAATCGCCTAGTATCGGACCCACGGAGATGGCGATGCCGGGCTCAACCGGGATCGAGTTGAAACCTCATGGCATTGGAAAAGCAGTGGGACACCCAGGAACGCATCCTTCTGATATGAATGCCATGACCAAGGGATGCCTGGCCGGAACCGCGGTTTGTTTCATTTCTCATCAGGGAGAAGTTTATCCCTGCGGATACTTGCCGGCCTTGGCCGGGGATCTGCGGAAGCAACCGTTCGCTGAGATCTGGGAAAACTCGACAGTCTTCAATGAATTGCGCGATGTCAACAACCTCGAGGGCAAGTGCGGCTGTTGCGAGTTCCGCAATGTCTGCATGGGCTGCCGCGCGCGGGCTTATGCCGCGACTGGCAACTATCTGGATGAAGAGCCGTTCTGCGTGTACGAACCAAAGGCGAAAGGTTTGAAGGAGAAGAAAGGTACGCTGGCGGAAGTTTCGCGTTAAAGCGGATGCTTCCCTATCGTTGAAAATCGACTGGATAATCGGTTCGCGGTTCGGGATTAGATATCCACAGAGGCCGAGGGACCAGGGAGCCAAAAGACACGCACCCAGCGTGATATCCCACAATCTAGCCTTGTCCATGCTAGTTCCCTGCTCCAAGGAAAGTCGCTAACTTACTGAAACACAAGCGGATCTCTGTTTTGGCGCGGCTCCTTCTTTGGCAGGCCGGGTGCATTTCCTTTTACTGTCTATTAGGAGATCAACAACATGGAACCCGCTCTGATGGTCGTTGGGCTGAACTATCGCACAGCCCCGGTGGCAGTGCGGGAGCATTTCTGGATCGGCGAAAGCCGACGCTACGAGGCGCTGGTGCAGTTGAACCGGGCGGAGGGCATCGAAGAAGTTATTGTAATGGCCACCTGTAACCGCACGGAGTTTTGGCTGTGGGCTAACGATGTCACGCTGGCGGCCAATTCGGTGATGCGGTTGCTTGGCGCCGAATATGGACTCAAGCTGTGCGAGTGGAAACACTTCTACCGTTTGCTGGATGAAGCGGCACTCCTGCATATCTTCCGGGTCGCATCCAGTCTCGACTCCATGGTGGTCGGCGAGCCGCAGGTAGTTTCCCAGGTGAAGCAGGCTTGGCAGCAGGCACAAAAGGTTGGAGCATCGGGCCGGTTGCTGGATGCGGTGTTGCAGAAAGCGCTCACGGTCTCAGAGCGGGTGCGCAGTGAGACGGCGATTGGCAATGCAGCGGTTTCGATTCCTTATGCCGCAGTGGAACTCACCTGCCAGATTTTCGGCACGCTGGAAAACAAGAAAGTTCTTCTGCTAGGCGCGGGCCAGTTGAGTGAACTCTCAGCCCGGGAGTTGCTCAACCACGGCGGTGGCTCGGCCCGCGCGAGCGTCGTGGTCATTAATCGCACACTCGAACACGCGTCGGAGCTGGCGGCGAAGCTGGGTGGGGTTGCAATCCCGTTTGAGGAACGATGGCAACACATGGCGGAGGCGGACATCATCATCTGCTCGACTTCGTGTCCGCACACGATTCTCAGCTACAAGGAAGCCGAGGTTATGATTCGCGAACGCGGGTTTCGCGGGCGCAAAGATCAACCTCTGGTGATCGTGGATATCGCGATGCCGCGTAACGTTGACGGCAAGGTGCGGGACGTCAAGGGCATTTTCCTCTATGACCTTGATGACCTGGAAAACGTGGCCGACCATAATGCGAGCGCGAGAGAAGCCGCCGCCGCCGCAGGACAGAAGATCCTGCAAGCCGAAGCGCAAGGCTTCCGTCGCAAGCTGGTGGTGGAGGGGGGGGTGCCGACCCTGGACGCATTGCGGCTGCGGCTGGACGAGATTTGCCGGCAAGAACTGGATTCATTTTGCCGGGAGAACGGGCCTTTCGCCAAAGAGCAGGACGAAATGTTGAATGCAATGATGTCGCGGATGACGCAAAGGATCGCAGGATCAGTGGCCCGAGAACTGAAGGGGCTTCCAGAGAAGGTACGGCAGGCAGCGGACGTGAATACGCCACTCCCGGAGCCATGCGGATGGCCCGAGTGCCACCATGAACGGGAACAGATGACCACGGCGTTGCAGCGGCTCTTCCGCCTGCAAACGGCGGGATCGGCGATTGCCGGGAGCAAATCGGCGTAGGCGGCGCCGATCGACATTTCTAAGTCGGATTCCGCGATGGACGGGCGAGGACGCCCGTCGCTCCACCAACTCTTCTGATGAGCTAACTCACAGCTTTTTTCTCGAACTGGCGCAAGCCTGCAACCAGCAGAAGAACGTCAAAGAAAAGCAGCGCGATCAGCACAGCCGCGATTGGTAAATGCGGGAACTGCGGAACCAGGGTGGCACGCAGTCCTTCGCTGGCGTAGACCAGAGGGTTGATGAGCACGGCTTTTTGCAGGATGGGGAAAGTTTTCAGAGCGCTCCAGGGATAGTAAGTGCAGCCAAAGAAAATCATCGGCGTAATGACCATGCCGAACATCAAGCCAATATGCTGTTGATTGATGCTGCAGCCGAGGGCTAGTCCTCCGCATGCGGAGAAGGTCGCTACCAGGATGATGATCACAGCAAAAGTCCACGGCGCGTGAATGCTGATGTCAACTCCGGGACGAAGCACGAGCCACGCCAGCGGAATCACAATCAGGCCGGCAACCAGCGCTTGCAGCATTCCGGCGATGACTTTCTCGATCGCGATCCAGCCGACGCCGATGGGAGCGAGCAGGCGGTCTTCGATTTCGCGGGTCCACTGAAACTCGGCGATGAGGGGCATGGCCACCGCCCAAATTCCGGTAAAGACCATGCTGATCGCAATAATGCCGGGCAGCAGGAGACTCTTGTAGGCCGGAGGCATATAGCCGCTGCTGACCATTACCCGGCCGAAAACAAAAACAAAGAGCAGCGGCTGCAGGAAGGTCTGCAGAAATAGTTGGATTGCATTGCGCCGCGCTACGTGAGCGTCGCGGGCCAGCATCGCGCCAAAGGTTTTCCAGTTCAATCGCGCAAGCTCCTTCCCGTATGGTGCAGGAACAGGTTTTCCAAACTGGGCTCAGAAATGTGGACGTCTGACAATTCAGAGCCGGAATTCGCGGCCAGGTTCGCAATTTCGGAAATGAGGGAACCGCCGCGATCGGCATAGACGTCGGCGCCGGTGCTGTCTTCCGTACTGTCCGAGGCGCGCGCCTCGCGGACTCCGGGCAGCGACTGTAAATGCTGAAGCAGGTCGGGAGTTTGATTCTTGAAACGAAGGCGCAGCAGGAATCCTCCGGGGATCGACGCCTTTAGCTGCGCCGGTGTGCCCAGGGCGATCCCGTGGCCGTGGTCAATGATGGCCAAGCGCTGGCAGAGCGCGTCGGCCTCTTCCATGTTGTGGGTAGTGAGCAGGACGGTTTTTCCCGCCTGGTGGTATTCGCGAATGATCTCCCACAAGAGAATTCGGGTTTGCGGATCGAGGCCGGCGCTGGGTTCATCGAGAAACAGAACTTGCGGATCGTGCATCATGGCGCGGGCAATGGAAAGGCGCTGCATCATGCCTCCGGAAAAGCCGCGGACCATCTGATCAGCGCGCTCGGTAAGCTTGAACTTCTCGAGCAGCGCGTCGGCGCGGTCGTTTCTGAGCTTGGAGCCAATGCCGAAGTAGGCAGCATGAAAAATGAGAATCTCGCGAGCAGTCAGAGAAAAATCCAGATTGGGCCGCTGTGGCACAACGCCGATCAGGTGCTTGACCAGCGCCTGTTCCTTCCACACATCGTGCTTGCCAATCCAGGCTTGACCGGAGGTTGGCCGCACGCGAGTGGTTAAGACTCCGACGGTGGTGGATTTGCCCGCGCCGTTTGGACCGAGAAGGCCGAAAATTTCTCCGGGAAGAATTTCGAGCGACAATCCGTCGAGGGCGGGAATTTGGGCCTTCGGCTGCTTCCCTTTGGCGTCGGTGCGCGCGATAAAACCACCGGCAGCGCCTAACGGTGGAGAAGAGTTATAGACCTTGCGCAGGTCCTGAGTGCGCACGCCAACGGCCATGCAGAAGAATCCCCAATCTCTCAGCGGCTGAAGTTCTTGGAAGTATATCTTATGCGGCAGATGGAACTAATAGTCTCACTAGTCTTCGGCGACGCCGGTCTGGCCTTCTTCATCGCCGCGAATCAAGCCGAATTTCTTTAGCTTGTAGCGCAGAGCGTCGCGGCTGATATCGAGCAGCTTGGCGGCGTGGGTCTGGTTGCCGTTGGCCTGGCGCATGGCCAACTCAACCATGGAGTGCTCCACTTCTTCCAGCGATGTGCCGCCTTCCGGGATATAGAGTCTTGGGAGGGTGCGGCCGTTGGGCAGGGTCTGTCCTCCGTCGACGGGTGAGGTTCGTTCGAAAACAGTGCGGCCACCCGATTCGCCCACCGAGAACGGCAGATATACGGGGCGCAGGAAGGGCTCGTCTTCCAGGATCATGCCACGCTCGATGGTGTTCTTCAGCTCGCGGACATTGCCGGGCCAGTTATGACTGAGAATAAGGCGGCGCGTCTCATCGGTGATGCCACGAATCGACTTTTTGAATCTGCGGTTGTAGCGCTCGATGAAAAAGTCCACTAAAGGAAGGATATCTTCCTTTCGATCGCGCAGCGCCGGGATAAAGATCGCAATGATGGCCAGGCGGTAATAGAGATCCTGACGAAATTGGCCTTCGCGCACCGCCTTTTCAAGATCGCGGTTGGAGGCGGCGATCACCCGGACATCCACTTGCATATCGCGGATACCGCCCACGCGGCGGATGACCTGGTCTTCGAGCACGCGCAGGAGTTTCGCTTGCAGCAGGGGAGAGAGTTCGCCGATTTCATCGAGAAACAGCGTACCGCCGTCGGCGGCCTCGAACAGGCCCTTCTTCATCTGCTTGGCATCGGTGAAGGCACCCTTTTCGTGGCCGAAAAGCTCGGCTTCCATGAGCGTCTCTGGGATGGCGGAGCAGTTGATGGCTACGAAGGGCTTCTCCTGGCGCGAACTCTCGTAGTGGATCGCTTTTGCGATGAGGTCTTTGCCGGTGCCGCTTTCGCCTTGAATCAGAATGGTGGTGGCCTCGCTGGCGGCAACTTTGCGGACGAAGTTCATGAGCTCGGTCATCTTGGCCGAGACGCTCACCACGTCGTGATAACCGCCCACGCGGCGCACCTCGCCTCGCAAGTGCTGGACTTCGGTGCGCAAGCTGGTGGCCTCGAGCGCGTTCTTGATGGCCACGTGAAGCTCGTCGAAATCGATCGGCTTGCCCACGAAGTCGTAAGCGCCGAGTTTGAGCGCGGCCTTGACATCGTCGAGTTGGGGATCGGCAGTGATCATGATGACCGCGCGGGCGTCGCCATTCTTCTTGAGCTGATCGAGCACTTCGATGCCGCTAAGGTCGGGCATGCGCACGTCGAGCAGGACGAGATCGGGAGATTCCCGCTGCGCCAGTTTCAGGGCAGGTTCCCCGGCATCCGCTTCGATTACGTTGTATCCCCACTCTTCGCACTTCTGGCGCAGCGACCAGCGCACCAGGCGCTCGTCGTCCACGACCATGATTTTCTCGGCAGGCATCGGTGTTTAATTTACTACGAATGGTGCTTTGGCGGCTCGCTTTGGTGGACTCGATGAAGAAGGTTTCCAGTTTCCGGTTCTCGGTTCTCACTTCTCAGTATAAACCTATCCGGAAACGCCGGCTTCGGTTGCGGCAAGCCGCCGATCGTTGGACCGGGCCGACGCTTTATCTTTTAAAACGGCTCCCGGCTGCTGTTCTTGTTCTGTCCAAATCTGCTAGTCTGCTTTGGGACTTTTTCAAAGGGAGACTGCCACGTGCGATTCCACAATCTTTACAGAGTCAGATTTGCTTTGCTTCTGTGTTTCGTTCTGCCGCTGTCCATTTCTGCCGCTGCCGCCGACAAGAATAAAGAGAAGGCAGCGGCCACCGAAGGTGACAAACCGTCGTACGAACTGCCGCAGCCGGCAAAAGAGAACCTCGACTACACCATGTACGAGCGCATTCGCGACGAAGGGCTGACTCACTCGCATGTGATGGACTTCGCATCCGCTCTAGCGGATGGCATTGGCCCGCGCCTTACCGGTTCGCCCAACCTGCACAAGGCCAACGAGTGGACGCGAGATCAATTGGCGGCGATGGGTTGTAGCAACGCTCATCTTGAAGACTGGGGGGAGTTCGGCATGGGCTGGCAGCAGCTCAACACCTGGGTACGAATGACGTCGCCGGACACGGCTGTGTTCATCGCCCAGGCCGCGCCCTGGTCGCCTTCCACCAACGGCGCAGTCAATGGCCAAGCAATTTGGGTTCAAATCAAGGACGAGAAGGATTTCGACAAGTACAAAGGCAAGCTGGCCGGGAAGATCGTTCTGCTAGGAGACATGCGCGATGTGAATCCAGTGGATAAGGCATTGTTCACCCGTATGGATGACAAGGATCTCGCCAAGATTGCCGATTTCCCGCTGGAAAAACCAAGGTCTTTCTCCGAACGAGCTCCGGATTACGCGAAGCGGCGGGCCCTGATGGAGAAGACCGGCAAGTTTCTGGCATCAGAGCAGGCTCTGGCGGTGATTCTTCCCAGCCGCGATGGGCGCGACAACGGCGGCTCCGGCGGAACGATCTTCGACGACAATGGCAGCTACCTGGGCAAGACCGCTTATCAGCGCGATCATGCCAACCCTCTTCCCGTGGTGGTGGCGGCGATCGAGAGCTATGGACGCGTCTATCGTCTGCTCAAGGCGAACGTGCCGGTCAGCATCGAAATGAATGTAGACGTCAAGTATTTTGGTGACCATGAGCATGGCTTCGATACCATCGCCGAGATTCCGGGCACTGATCCGAAACTGAAGGATGAGGTGGTGATGGTGGGTGGCCATCTCGACTCATGGGCGGCGGGGACGGGCGCAACCGACAATGGCGCGGGGACCGTCGTTGCGATGGAAGTGATGCGGATTCTCAACGCGCTGCAAGTCAAGCCGCGGCGGACAATCCGCATTGGCCTATGGACGGGAGAAGAGCAGGGACTTTTTGGTTCCGCCGGCTACGTGAAGCAGCATTTCGGATACGTGCCGCTCTCGACCGCCCCCGAGGAACTGGAGAAGCCCGAGTGGATGCGGAAACCTGCCGGTCCTGTCGAACTCAAGGCAGAACAGCCGAAGATTTCCGGTTACTTCAACGTGGACAACGGCACCGGCAAAATTCTGGGGATTTATCTGCAGAAGAACGGCGCGGTTGCTCCAATCTTTGCGCAATGGATGGAACCGCTGAAAGACCTAGGCGTCACTACCATCACCGCGCGCAACACCGGGGGCACGGACCACGAATCGTTCGATGCGGTGGGAATCCCGGGCTTCCAGTTCATTCAGGACGGCCTCGACTACGGCTCGCGCACGCATCATTCGAACATGGACACCTACGAACGCTTGCAGCCCGGCGACCTGGCGCAAGCGGCAACGGTGGAGGCTATTTTCGTATACAACACGGCCATGCGCGACCAGATGCTGCCGCGCAAGCCACTGCCGCATCCCGAACTCGAAGAGCAGCGCTCGGCTCCGCTCAAGGTGATGCCCGGAGCAGTGGAACCTGCGGAAGAGCCCAAGGATAAAGACCAAGGAAATAAGTAACGGCGCGCCTTTGGAGGAAATCATGATGCGAAGAATTGCGGTGATTGGTTTTGTCATGGCGACAGCGGCAGGCTGTATGTCGCAGACGCAGACGGTCACCGCAAAAACTATAGCGTTAAAGTGCGGAAATCTTTTTGATGGACGAGGAGACTCGCTGCGAAAGAATGTGGTGATTGTGGTGGAGGACGGGAAGATCAAGGACATCGTGGCGGGCGTGCCCAGTGGAGCGGACGTGATCGATCTTTCCCGCTCCACGTGTGTGCCCGGGCTGATGGACACGCACACGCACATCCTGCTGCAGGGAGACATCACGGCTGCGGATTATGACGAGCAACTATTGAAACAGTCGCCGGAGTATAGGACGATTCTGGCGACGGTGAATGCGCGACGGGCGCTGGAATATGGGTTCACATCGATCCGCGACCTGGAGACCGAGGGCGCGGGGTATGCGGATGCAGACGTCAAGAAAGCGATCAACAACGGGATTATTCCCGGCCCGCGGATGCAAGTGGCGACTCGGGCAATGAATGTGACGGGAGCGTATCCGCTACAGGGATACGCGCCGAATGTTCCGGTGCCGCATGGGGTGCAGGTGGTCGACGGCGCCGACAATGCGCGGCAAGCAGTGCGCGAGCAGATCAGTCACGGGGCGGACTGGATCAAAGTGTATAGCGACCGGTCGTATTGGGTGCGAGAGGATGGCGTGCTCGACGATATTCCGACATTCACGATGGACGAGCTGCGAGCCATTGTGGACGAGGCGCATCGCGAGCGGCACAAAGTGGCGTCGCATGCGATGGCGCTGAATGGGGTGCATAACTCGGTCGAAGCTGGAGTGGATTCGATCGAGCATGGCAATTACATCGCGGACACGGATTTGAAAGCCATGGCAGCACGCGGGATTTTTTATGTGCCGACGATCTACGTGGGCGAATACGTGGCGCAGGGGCGGGCAGCGGGCGGGGCTCCGGTATGGGTAAAGATGATCGCCATCCATGAAGACACGTTCCGGCGGGCGATGCAGGCGGGCGTAAGGATTGCGTTTGGGACCGACGCGGGCGGATTTGATTGGAAGATCAATCCGGCGAAAGAATTTTCGTCGATGGTGAAGTTTGGAATGACGCCGGCGCAGGCCATCCGGTCGGCGACGTCGACAGCCGCGGAGTTGCTGGGTACACAAAACGAAACGGGGACGATCGAGTCGGGGAAGCTGGCAGATATTGTGGCGGTGCCGGGCAATCCGCTGACAGACGTTTCTCTGATGGAGAAGGTGGAGTTTGTGATGAAGGGCGGAACCGTCTACAAGAGACCTTGACCAAGGAGGTTGCAGTTTGCCCACTGAACACAATCACCGCAGTCGTCTGTCCTGCGTTCTATCCCAGTTCGTCGGCTAGGCGCTGCACCGTGTGTTCGACTTTTATGGTTGATTTGTGGTGGTCCAGGCCGCCGCGGATCTGCATGACACAGCCGGGACAATCCATTACCGCGATGAGCGCGCCGCTATTCTTGATGTTGGTCAACTTGCGCTCGAGGATGGGCGCCGAAATTTCCGGCAGCTTGAGGGAATACGACCCGCCCATACCGCAGCACATATCCGCTTCGTACATTTCCGCGACTTCATAGCCCGCCCGGGTGAGCAAGTCCCGCGGCTGTTGGCTGACGTGCAGCGTGCGCTTCAGATGGCATGAGTCGTGATAGGTAATCTTTCCCAGTTGCTGCCCTTCTTTGAACTTCAAGCGGCCTTCATCCACCAGTTTCTTGACTAAGCTGGAGAAATCGATGACTTTATCGGCTAGCTCGCGCGCCCGCGGCAGCGCATTCGTCTGTCCGAGGCTTTCGAATGTACTTATGAACTCGTGCTTCAACGCTACCGTGCAAGTGGGGCATGCCGACACGACATAAGTAACATTGTCAGTGAGCAACGCTTCGATGTTGTCATTGGCATTCTGCGCAGCGACTTCATAGGCTCCGCTATAACGCGCGGGCGCGCCGCAACAGGTCTGGCCCTCGGGAAATATGACCTCGATGCCAGCTTTATTCAGTATCTTCACCAGCGCTTCGCCCATCTCGGGATACGCAAAGTCGATCAAGCAACCGGCATAGAACGCAATTTTCTCTTTGCAGGCAGGTTGCTGGATCTTCTTGAGCGCGTCTCGGAGCGGCGTTTCGGCGATGGCGGGAACACTGCGGAATTCCGTCATCTCCGAGAGGAAAAATGGCAGGTGACGAATGAAGCCGTCTTTCTGGAGCGGTTTCTGCATCAGTGACGCCGCGCGCAGCATCGAGTGGAAGAGCCTCCGGTTGTTGACCACCGAGAAGATCGCTTTTTGCAACAGGGGCTGTCCTTTCTCGACCGCGAGGCGGCGCCGCAGTTCGAGAATCAATCCCGGTATATCAATCTTGCCGGGACACACTTCCGTGCAGTTGCCGCATTGAATGCATAGGCTCTGGATGTCGTCGGACGCTTTGAGCGCGTCGAACCAGGCGGTGAGAATCGTACCGATGCCGCCGGTATAGACCTTGCCGAATACGTGCCCGCCGACGAGACGGAAGACGGGACAAACGTTCAAGCACGAGGCACAGCGGATGCATTGCATCGCCTGCTTGAACTTCGGATCCTGCGACATCTCGGTACGCCGGTTGTCCATCAGGATGATGTGCAGTTGCTTCTCGGTTCCGTCGGTGTTGGGCACGGAGCCGCTGATCATGGAGACGTAGCTGGTCAGCAACTGCCCGGTTGCGCTCTTCGGTAGAGCCGTCAGAACCGGCACGACGTCGTCGAACTTCTCCATCAGTTTCTCGAGGCCGACGATGGCTACGTGGATTGGCGGCAGCGTCGTTACCAAGCGGGCGTTACCTTCATTCGTAACGATGACCAGCGTCCCGGTTTCCGCTACCGCGATATTCGCGCCGGTAATCCCCATTTCCGCGTTGAGAAACTTGGCGCGCATCTTGCCGCGTGCAAATTTCACCAGTTTCGGGATGTCCGGGTTCTGGCCTTTTTCAACCTGCTCGTTGAAAACGGTGGCCACTTCTTCCTTGGTCATATGGATGGCGGGCATGACCATGTGTGACGGCGTCTGTCCGGCGAGCTGAATGATCCACTCTCCCAGGTCGGTTTCGCCCACCTCGATGCCGGCTAATTCGAGATGCTTATTGAGATGAATCTCTTCCGAGGCCATGGACTTCGACTTCACGACGCTCTTGACACCGTTCTCTCGTGCGAGATTCAGGATGTACTCGCGCACCTTGGCGGGATCATTGGTGCGAAATACCTTGGTTCCGCGCGTTTCGGCGTTCTTGGTGAAGAGGTCGGCAAGTTCGTCAAGATGCGATGCGGCGTGGGATTTTCGTTCCGCAATCCGGGTCCGCAGCGCCTCGAAGTCGTAGCCTTCATAAGCCTTCTGGCGGCTGATCCGGTAGGCCTCGGAAAATCGACCGAGGGCCCCGGTGAGGTTGGGATTGTGCACCGCCTGTTTGATGGACTCGCGAAATTTCGTTTCCATTAGTTCACGCTTTCCGGATCGTCGAAGAAGACAATGATGAGCTTCTCCGGGCCGTGCACTCCGATGGTGAGCACGCGCTCGATGTCGGCGGTGCGGCTAGGTCCGGTAATGAAGGAAATGTAATTCGTCTGTTCCGGCCGTATTTTGGTCAAAACCGAGGGCAGGTCGGGCACGAGGCGATCGCCGCGAATCAGCGCTATGTGAATGAGGGGAAGCGTGGAAACAAGCCTTTGGTCGACGGGTGCTGCGTCCTGCACCAGCGTCCCGGTGTTCGCGATGGCCCAGTCGAGTTGGCTGATTCCCACCTTCGCAAGGGCGGAAACTTCGCGATTTACGTCGAAAATTACCCCGGGCACTGTGGCGGAAAGTTGTTTTTGGTCGAATCCATCGAGAAAAGGACACGGCGCCCACACCGCGTAAGCTTGCGGCGTATCGCTTACTCCGGCGTCGTGCAAATAATGAAGTATGAAGTCCAGCGCCTCGTTCTTGCGGGGGAAGTGGTGGACTTCGGCGCTCACAGCTTCGGCGCGGAGCTTGAAGCTGTCAAAGTCGGCATTCATACGTCATGCCTTTCATCAATCGCTCGGGAGCACGCCGCAGCAGCATTCCAAGCAGTGCTTCGCACTGCACTTTCTAGCGTACCACCAGACGGGTGAAGGGAAATACATAGGCCTGGAAGGTCACCATGATTCCCACCAACGCCGCAAGTGCCAGGCTGTGGAAGAACACGTAACGCAAGATATCGCCTTCGTGTCCGTACCATTCGGTGGCGGTACTGGCCACCACAATGCTCTGCGCATCGATCATTTTGCCCATCACGCCACCGCAACTGTTCGCTGCCGCCATCAAGTTGGCAGACACGCCTATTTGTTCCGCGGAGATTCTTTGCAAGCTTCCGAACAGCACATTTGACGAAGTGTCCGAACCGGTCAGCGCCACGCCGAGCCAGCCCAGCAAGGTGCCAAAAAACGGATAGAGCACGCCGGTTCGCGCAAATGCCAGCCCCATGGTCGCATCCAGTCCCGAATAACGCGTAAGGAAGCCCAAGGAGAGCATGGCGGCGATGGTGAGCAAGGAGAAGCGCACTCGCAAGACCGTCCTCCAGTATGTCCGCATCATCTGCCCGGGCGTGAAGCCCATGATCAGACCCGAGATGAGTGCGGCAATCAAAATGCCCGACCCGGTAGCGGACAACCAGTTCAACGAATACACGGCGGCTTCCGCCGTCGGCTTGCGCACCACCGGCGGCACGCGTTGCACCATCTGGTGCAGACCCACGACTGGAAACTTCGGCGCAGAAAGCTTGTCAAGCTGCGTCTTGATGCTGGGCAATCCCCACAGGAAAACCAGAACGCTCAAAACCAGCCACGGCACCCACGCCCTTGCCACTGACGAGCGGCTGTGACCGTGCTCGCCTCGCGCTTCGCGTTCTCCCTCGTGCTCAAAACCCCAGATGCGCTTGGGGTGCCACTTCAACAGGAAAACGATCAATGCCAACATGGAAACGACAGAGGAGACAACGTCCACCAGCCAGGGCCCGTGAAAGTTCGACATGAGAAACTGCGGGATGGCGAAAAATACGCCCGCCACCAGCACCGCTGGCCAGACTTCGAGCATTCCCCCGAACCCAGCGAACGCCCACACCAGCCAGAACGGCACGAGGACCGAAAAGAAAGGCAGTATGCGACCAACCTGCGCACTCAACTCCCCGAGACCCAGTCCAGTAACACCCTGCAAGGCGACAATCGGAGTTCCCAGTGCGCCGAAGGCCACCGGCGCGGTGTTGGCAATCAGCGACAACCCGGACGCCTGCAGAGGCCGGAACCCCAAACCGATCAACACCGCCGCCGTCACGGCCACCGGCGTGCCAAACCCGGCCGCGCCTTCAAAAAAAGCGCCGAAGCTGAAGGCGATCAGTAAGAGCTGCAAGCGCCGGTCTTGTGTGATGCCGGTCAGGCTCTCCTGCAGCACTTTGAACAGCCCCGCTTCGCAGGTAAGTTGGTACATGAAGATGACATTAAGGATGATCCAACCGATCGGAAGCAGGCCATAGCCCGCGCCCAGCACCACGGTCTTGGCGGCTATGCTCGCGGGCATCCCGAAAATCCAGATCGAGCAGATGAGTGAAGTGGCGAGTCCCAGCAGCGCTGAATAATGCGCCTTCATGTGCAGCAGAGCCAGAGTCCCAAGCAGCACCACGATGGGCAGCGCGGCAAGCAGGGCCGACAGCCACCAATGTCCCGTCGGATCGTAGCCCTGTGGCCAAGGATGGGCGCGAGATGGAATCCTCAAAATCAGTACGGCAGCGATGACCGCCGCTAAGAGAATCGTTACCCACGCCGCTACGTTGGCCGACGCGGGAGAGGTTTTGGCTACTGGGGCGTTTGCCGAGGTCATGGGTTCCTCCTGGAACCTGCGGGTATTCCGGTGAGCGATTCTAATCTCCGTGCACCCGCACATTCTAGCTGCTCTTACGCGAGGATAGTTGCCATAAGTTTTCACCCGACCTGCTGGGCAAAGTAGCCAGCTCTCTTCACTCAGACTTGCAGACGTTGGCGTAGACCAGCGGCTTCCCCTGTTCCCACGGCTTGTAGATGTTGGCGAATTCGATCCGTTGGGCAGGGGAGGGGTGCGTCGCTTGGAAGACGAGGAAGAAGGTATCCCAATCGGGCGCATCATCACCCCTTTGAACATCCCCGGCGAACACCATCGCCGCCGCGTGATTCTGGTGAGTCAATTCAAGGCCGAAGCGGTCGGCTTCGTGCTCGATATGTCGGGAGATCAGATTGAAAAACGGCAAGAAGGCAAGCCAGAGGAAGGTCAAGAGGAACAGCATGAGCGGCAAGGACGCCGGATCGGAAAGTTCGCTGAACCCCCAGCGCCGGGAGAACCGCCGGATGGCGGCGCGGCCCAGGCGGTCGGTGAGGCAAAATCCGGCTAGCAGGCAACCAGCGATGATCGCCAACCCCTTCCAGGCGTCGTGCATGATGTAGTGCTTCAACTCGTGGCCGACGGTGAATACGATCTGGTCAGGTGTCTCGACGGACGCCAGGTTGCTCTGCAGAATGATGCGATTGGTAGGACCGAAGCCGGTCACCCTGGTGCTGTTGCCGCCGACAAGGACGGGGATGTGAGCGATGCCGCAACGCGCGGCGAGCGCGTCGATCCGCATTTCGAGCGGGTGATCATCGAGAGGTTTATAGGTGATCGTCAGCGGATCGACCCACACCGGCCAAGCGACCAAAGCCAGAAAAGCGACCGGAAACAATGCGAGGGCGCAATAAAGCCACCAGCGGCGCGGGCTTCTGGCGATCAGCAGATAGGGAATCCAGATGAACAGCGATGCGGCGATCAAGTTAACGAGAAGCGGCACGCTATCGCCCTTTAGCCAGTTCAGCAACGACTGATCCGAATGTCCGGCGGCGTGGGGCTGCACATAGCCGGCATAGAAGTCGAAGGGCATCGCGATCAGCGCCGCCAGCACCAGATAGGCACAGGCGAAGAGCGTGACCGTCCAGAACGAACGGTGGCCGGAGAGATGCTCGCATATCCCGCGCAGGCGCGTCCCTAGACGGGTGAACAGAACGAGGAGGGGAATGGCCAGGGAGAGAAGCCGGAAGGCCGCCCAATAAATGTCTCCGTGCCGCTCCTGGGCGAGCAGGACCGCCGTTGTCTTGGGCACCTCCACCGGCAATTCGGCATAGGCGAGGGTGGACGACAGGATTACGCCTGCGATACAGGCGAGCAAGGTCTGCCATGAGATTGCCCGCGGCCAGGTTGGGGATTCCAGTAATAACCGATGGCACTTCATTATTTCGACTTCCTCTCCGATGTCGCAATGGATTGCCGACGATTGGTATTGGAAAATGGTATTTTGCACCGATTTCGAATTGCGTGCGGCACATTACTGCGCGGCAAAGGTCTTGCCACGCACCGTTGAGTAGACGGCATCGAAGACACTCAGGCCATGGATATTCGCAACGCCGCCAACGGTGATCGGAGCGGCGAGGTATTGGACCTTGGCCTCGGCGTTGGTGAATGCAACCCACGAAGGAAGACCCGGTCCGTTCGGATCGCCTGACCTTGCGAAGTTGACCCAGTAGCTGGACATTTCTTCAGCCAGCTTCCGATCTGCCGCGGTCCAGTTCCACGGCGACTGGTCCAGGTGGTCGAAGACATACCATAGCTCGGCGAAGTGGCTCGCGCCCCAACCCGCGTACACGGAGTCGGCCGGGAACGGCGGCTGCTGTCGAAACGAGTAGTAAAAGACAGGACTTTTGCCGGTTCCGGCTTGCAGCCTCGCCCAGGCCCACATGTCCCAGCCGAAGCGGAGATCGCGCTCGAGGCCGAGTCGCGCCTGCCGCGCTTCTTCGTCGGTCGCATGAGGATATGCGGCAACCAGCGCCGGGGGAAGTTGGCCAACGCTATGCTCCAGGTCGCTGTCGAACGTGGCGGCAGTCTCGTGCGAGACATCCACGATCGCCCGTGCCTCTTCCGCGTTCGAACCGATGAGCAGCGGGACATCGTTCTGCTTCCCCGAGGTGAACGCCTCGTAGGGCGAAACGGGAAGCAAATAGGGTTCGATCACCGGGTGGACAATGCCCCCGGCGTTGCCGGTGAGCAGAGACGCAGGCAGCCCTCGCAATTCCTTGAGCGAGGGCGCACCCAGCGAAACGGCGTACTTCTCCCCGTCACGTTCTGCGTTGGCCAGCAGGAACTTTGGTCCGAGCTGGAGCGGTTCGAACAGGCCGCCGCTCTCTCCGATAGCGCGCTGAAACAAGCCTTTCGCAAGGGGCGAGGCCATGAGGATGCTAACCGATATAGAACCGGAGGATTGACCAGCGATGGTGACGCATCTCGGGTCGCCACCAAAGGCGGCAATGTTCCTCTGAATCCATTCGAGTGCGGCGATCTGGTCCATCAGGCCGTAGTTCCCGGACGAGTGGTGCGGGGACTCGCGCGTTAGCTCAGGAAGTGCAAGAAAACCGAGCGGACCAAGGCGATAGGCGATGGTGACAACGATGACACCCTTTTGCGCGAGCCGGTCGCCCCAGTACAAGGGCATCGAGGCCGACCCGTTGATGTATCCGCCGCCGTATATCCAAACGATCACCGGCAGGTGCTCGTGCGCCGTCTTTGCTTTTGCCGGCGCCCAGATGTTGAGGTAGAGGCAATCTTCGCTTACTGCCGGAGGCGTCTCGCCCGGCATCGACACTCCAACTTGCATGCACGCCGGAGCAAACGCATCCGCATTACGCGTGCCAGTCCAGGATGCGGCATGTACCGGGGGGCGCCAACGCAAGTCGCCGACCGGCGGGGCAGCGAACGGGATTCCTTTGTAGACACTCCACCCATTTGCGCGTACCCCGGATATGGTGCCGGACTCCGTCAGGACTTGCTGCGCTAGAGCGGCACTCGCCAGTTGGGCCGCCGCTACGAATACACACGCGAACATCCATCGGTTCCACACTTGGACCTTCACCTTGGCTCTTCAAATTCCTGAAGATCAGGGTTGCCCTTCTTGAATTTCGCCTTAGCTGAGGCTCTATCCTGAAGCCCCCAGCTGGTGACTATCTCCTTCCTGGCGCGTTCTCGCTGTGCAATATTGCTCAGGTGGCCGAAAATCGGTTGTCGCAATCCGCCCCACCAGCAGTCCGAGCGCAGCACCCGGTGCGCGTCCGCCGTGACCAGGCCGCCACAGCTATGCCTTGGCGTAGCGCTCGCTGTTCGGCTTCGATCCGCTCAATGCGAAAAACAGAATATACAGGTAGCAGATTACCGGCAGAAAGAAAGCGTGATGGATGCCGATGCGATCGGCGATGGCACCCTGCGCTACTGGGATAAGCGCTCCTCCGACAATGGCCATAATCATAATCCCAGACCCGTCTCCGGTGAGGGGTCCAAGCTCAGCCACTCCCAGCGTGAAGATGCTCGGAAACATAATGGAATTGAAGAAGCCGACCAAGATGATGCTCCACATGGCAACCTGTCCGCTGCTAAGCATAGAGACCGTGACAAGAATGCTGGTGGAAACCGCAAAGGCTCCGAGCAGCAGACCCGTTTTCGCAGTTACCCGTCCACCGCGAAGAGCCGCGGCAATGGTGGCGATAAGGGCGACAACGGCGACCAAAGCGAAGAGGGGCCGCGCCGTAACCAACACCCACACAACCTTCCAAAAAAAAGCCAGGAGCCGGGTCTGGCCACCCGTAACAACATGTCCGCTAATCAGGTATGAGATCGCCACCAACACGGCAGCGACGGCCGAAACCAGACCCATGTAAGCCGCTTTCGCTCCGCCCAGCAGCGCCGACCCGATGAAACGGCCGATCATGGCCCCGCCCCAATAAAAGGCGACGAAACTGGCCGCGACTTTTTCCGTGAATCCTCCAATATCGGGCTGACTAAAGTAGTTCACGAGGAAACTACCGATGGAGACCTCGGCGCCAACGTAGACAAAAATGCCGATCGCGCCAAAAATCAGGTTCGGATGTCTCCAGATCGAGTCGTTCACTTTTTCGCCGACCTTGCGTTGAGCATGTTCGATCTTGGGCAACTTCAAACTACCGATGGCCACCGCCAACACTACCAGCGCAATGCCCAGACCCACATACGGCGTCTTGACCGTCGCCGCTTCATGCAGGCGATAGGCCAGCAGAGCATCGGGTGCCAAGGCATGTATCTCTTCAACTGTCTTTGGGGCTGCGCTCAAGATGAATAAGCCACCGAAGAAAGGCGCCAGAAACGTTCCCAGCGAGTTGAACGCCTGCGTCAGGTTAAGACGGCTCGATGCGGTCTCTGCTTTCCCGAGTACGGTGACGTAGGGATTCGCCGCCACTTGCAGACATGTAATACCGGCGGCGAGAACAATGAGTGCAAAGAGGAACAACGGGTACGACGGGACACTGGCCGCAGGGACGAAGAGGAATGCGCCCGCGCCCATGGTGAGCAAGCCCGCCACCATCGACCATTGATAGCCGATGCGGTCGATGATCAAGGCGGAAGGCATCGAGAATAGGAAATACGCTCCAAAGAATGCGAACTGAATGAGCATGATCCGCGTGTAATTCAAGTCGAAAATCGGCTTCAGATGCGGCACAAGAATGTCGTTAAGACAAGTCAGGAAGCCCCACATGAAGAACAGCGTAGTTACAATGGCCAGCGGCCCTCGATAAGCTGCGGGTGTCTCCTTCGTGAACGTTTGTGCTTGCCCTCCTGTACTAATGCCCGGATCCATTGGCCTCCTTATCTTTCTCTACTTCCGCAGTAACCGAGTTACTCGGCGGGACTACGGTTGGGCAAGCTTCATACCATCGATGTTATAACGAGCGATGGTGTCTGACGTCGTTCACTGACCCAACCTTACAGGTAGATTCGCGCACTACCAACTCGGGCTCGACGATGATCTCTTTTGGATAGTCCGTACCAGTGCCGTCACGAGCGATGCGCCGCAGAACGGTCTCGGCGGCGATCTTTCCCATCTTACGCAGGGGCTGCCGCACGGTAGTAAGCCCAGGGTTCTGATAAGCAGCGCTTTGGATGTCGTCGAAGCCCACCACTGAGACGTCTTCAGGCACCCGCACTCCCATTTCCCGCAGGGCGCGGATCGCGCCCATCGCCGAAATGTCATTGAACGCAAATATCGCCGAGAAGGGTTCGCGCTTGGCCAGCAGGCGGCGAGTGATCTGGTAACCCAGATCGGGAGTGGGCACATCCCCCTGCAACTGGGTGGTCAATTTGGCATGAATCGTGAGGCCAAGGCGGGCTGCCGCTTGAACAATCGCTTCCCAGCGTGCTTCCGTATCGGAACTGAACGCCTGACCTTTGATAAAGGCCACGCGCCGGTGTCCGAGCTTGAACAGGTGCTCCAAGGCCAGTTGCGCGGCGCGGCGGTGATCGAGCACGATGTTGGTCACCCTGTTCCCTTCGTTGTGCCCGGAAACCGTAACCACGGGGATGGATAAATCGTGGTGCCACGGAGTATCCACGGCGATCAACCCCTCAACCGAGCGCGCCAGAAGCAGCTTGGGATACTCGTCGATTAAATCGGGCCGGTGATGATGGCTGGCCACAAAATAAAAATAACCTTCCCGCAACAAGAGTTCTTCGATGCCGCTCATCACCATGGCCTCGTAGCCTTCGCTTACCTCCGGTACGATCACGCCGATGGTGAAGGTGCGCTGGGTGCGCAGGGAGCGGGCCAGGAAATTAGGGCGATAGTTGAACTTGTGCGCGGCGGCGAAAATCTGATCCTGCGTTGCTTGGGGAATGGAATCGGCCACCGCCGAGCGGTTCATCACCAGCGACAGAGTGGCCGGGGAAAGGCCCAGATGATCGGCGAGGAACTTCAAGCTGACTTTCTGCCCTGGAGGCCGAGTGCCGGGTGTTCCGTTCTTTTTCTGCTTGCTCATCTCTTCGTGCTCATCTCTGGTTGCTCATCTCGACGGAGCAGTCTCCCACAAGCGCGGGCGGGAAGCAACCATCGAAGATTTCGGGTCGTTTCGTTTCGCGCTTGACAGGCGTCAGGCACCAATGCTATACCGCTCTGGGTCACTAAAGCGATTTAGTTATGATTTAGTTGCTTTGCCGGTGTTAATGCCGCGGGGACTGACCAGGACCCGGTCCGTAGCGTTTTCTGGATCGCTTTAAGATCAGCGCGACTTCCGCACCTTGGAGGCTATTCATGTTCCACTCGACCACCGTCCGTGCTCTTCTGCTCTTCACGATTTTCTTCTTCCTGACCTCGTCGGTGTTGGTACAAGCCCAATATCGAACTTCCATTCAGGGAGTGGTGACCGATCCCACCGGCGCAGT
>Ga0116134_1000502_pt1 | contig 20296 bp, 15 predicted proteins | sample June2015DPH_19_5_FD_89737 | JGI IMG/M metagenome (GOLD analysis project Ga0116134, IMG submission 89737) | Peatland microbial communities from SPRUCE experiment site at the Marcell Experimental Forest, Minnesota, USA - June2015DPH_19_40 | ecosystem: Environmental > Terrestrial > Soil > Wetlands... | reverse complement strand
AAGGCATTCGCGGCCTTTTGCGATGTCAGGTCTTCGGTCGCAGTCAGCAGCGGAACCGATGCTCTGCGGTTCGCCCTCATGGCAAGCGGAGTGAAGCCCGGCGACGTGGTTGTCACCGTGCCGCACACTTTCATCGCCACCACCGAAGCCATTTCGCAAGCAGGAGCGTTGCCCGAGTTTGTGGACATTGATGAGCAGACGTACAACATGGACCCCGCAAAGCTCGGAGAGTATCTGGAAAAACAGTGCACGGTCAACGATGCCGGCGCATTGGTGAGCAGCCGTAGCGGCCGTCCGGTCAGTGCCGTCGTTCCGGTCCATCTGTACGGGCAAATGGCTGACATGGATCCCATCCTGGAACTCGCGGAGCGTTACCGGCTGGTCGTGATCGAGGACGCCTGCCAGGCACAGGGCGCCGAATATTTTTCCCGAAAGCACAACCGCTGGATGAAGGCCGGATCGATGGGACGAGCCGCGGCATTCAGCTTTTATCCCGGGAAAAACTTGGGCGCCTGCGGTGAAGCGGGGGCAGCCACCACGAACGATGCCGCCGTCGCGAAGACAATGAAGATGCTCCGGGATCACGGCCAGGTCACGAAGTACTATCACGACGTTGAAGGCTACAACGGCCGACTGGACGCGATTCAGGCCGGCCTCCTGCACGCAAAACTCCCGCATCTGGCGAAGTGGAACGCTCAGCGCCGTGAACTCGCGGCCGCATACAATCGGTTTCTTAAGTCTGTAGACGGCGCCGTGGTTCTACCCTATGAACCGTTGCGGTCGCGTGCGGTGTATCACTTGTACGTGGTGCGCACTGCCGATCGCGAAGGCTTGATGGATCACCTCAAGAAGGTGGGCATCGGCACCGGGATTCACTATCCCATTCCGCTGCACCTGCAGAAAGCCTACGCAGCAATGAATTACCGAAAGGGAGACTTTCCGATGACCGAGAAAGCCGCCGCGGAGATTGTCTCCTTGCCGATGTTCCCCCAACTTACGGCAGAACAGCAAGCTCGGGTGGTAGAGGAGATTCTGAACTTCACCTCGATGAGGGCGCGCAAGCACGTCGAGACTGAGGCAGTCTCTTTGACATCGGTAACCCACAGAGCATAGACCGTTTTTCATCCTAACTCCCCTAGTTTGCAACTACAAGGACAGACAAACATGAAACTTTCAGTCATCGGCGCAGGGTATGTGGGTCTGACGACCGCCGCTTGCTTGGCACAGATTGGCCACGACGTATTCTGCAGCGAAAGCGACCCCGAAAAACTCACCAAGCTGCAGAATGGGGGCATGCCGCTCTTTGAACCGCACTTGGAGGACGTCATTAAGGCGGGCCGCAAGTCTGGCCGACTGCATTTCGGATCCACAAGAGAGGCAATTGCTTGGGGGAATGCGATTTTTATTTGTGTGGGAACGCCGCCATTGGCCAACGGCGACGCGGACCTCTCTGCCATCGAAGGAGTCGCTCGAGCGATTGCGAAACATGCGTCGGGGTATCGACTGGTGATCGAAAAAAGTACGGTGCCGGTGCAGACCGGAGCACAACTGCAGAAACACCTCTCTGTCCACAGCAGAAACGGCTTGAGCTACGACGTCGCGTCGAATCCGGAATTCCTGCGCGAGGGCTCTTCGGTCGAGGATTTTCTTCATCCCGACCGAATTGTGATTGGAGTCGACTCGCCGCGAGCCGAAAACCTCCTGCGGCAAATCTACGAACCGATCATTGGCCAAAGCTTCAGTTGCCCTTTACATGCGGATTGCCCGAGGCACAAAGATCCCATCTTTCTGGCTACCGACACCAATTCAGCCGAGCTCATCAAGCATGCCTCCAACTCTTTCCTGGCGATGAAGATTTCGTTCATCAACATGGTGGCGAATCTGTGTGAAGTGGTCGGAGCGGACGTGACTAAGGTCGCCCAAGGGATGGGCCTCGATCCTCGAATTGGTTCGTCATTTCTCAATCCAGGAATAGGGTTTGGCGGGTTCTGTTTCCCAAAGGATGTGCAGGCATTCATCAGGATCGCCGAGAAATCCGGCTGCGACTTCTCCCTGTTAAAAGAAGTAGAGAAGATCAATCAGCGTCGGGTCGATCATTTTATTGAGAAAATTCGAAAGGAACTGTGGGTCCTGCGTGGCAAGAGAGTCGCGGTGTGGGGTCTCGCCTTCAAGCCCAACACCGACGATGTCCGCTTCGCCCCTTCGATCACACTTGTAAAAACGCTGTTGGCCGAAGGTGCTACTGTCCGTACCTATGATCCTAAGGCCACCGCGAAGGCCAGGGCGATCCTTCCCGAGGTTACGTACTGTGCCGACGCTTACCAGGCGGCCGAAGGAGCGGACGCCATCTTGATCGTCACCGAATGGGACGAATTCCGGCAGATGGATTGGAAGCGTTTGCTTTCAGCTGTCGAGCAGCCCTTAGTGATCGACGGAAGGAATCTGTTCGTACCGGAAGAGATCAGCCGGATGGGATTCCGGTATGTAAGCATCGGCCGGGTCGATGCCTTGCCTTGCCAACCTGCTGGCGCCGAAAAAGTCAATCCTTCCTGGCCGGCAGTCAACAACGCCCAGGAAGTTCCGGCCTGACCCTCGGCGCATACCAAACTCAGCACATGGATTTTCGTCTCGACCGGCTCGCTACTCTTTACCTGGTATTGCCCTTCTTGCGCCTAGCAAAGGGGAGTGAGGCAAGCATTCCGATCTTGATGTACCACAGTATTTCTGAAGACGATGAGTCTAACGTTCACCCTTATTACCGGACGAAGACTTCTCCGGCGATGTTCGCCGCACAGGTTAAATCCCTGCACGAAAGCGGATACAAAACTTGCAGCGTAGCGGCAGCGCTTCAGCAAGTGCAATCACCTGCCGGGGGCAAGCTGGTGGGCATTACTTTTGACGACGGCTACCGAAATTTTTATCGTCACGCGTTTCCCGTATTGAACCAGTATGGGTTCAGTGCGACCGTTTTTCTGCCTACCGCTTATATCGGAGAGAATTCGGTCCAATTCAAAGGAACAGATTGCTTGACGTGGTCTGAAGTCCGGGAATTGAGCCGGCACGGAATCGTGTTTGGATCGCACACCGTGACTCATCCCCAGCTTCATGGCTTAAGCGTTGCGAAGATTCAGGAAGAGGTCGTGAATTCCCGGAAGGCAATCGAGGAAATACTCGGCTGTGCCGTGGACTCATTTGCCTACCCGTACGCTTTTCCTCAGACAGATAACGATTTCAAGACGATGTTGCGCGATTCTCTACATCAGGCCGGTTATCAAAATGGGGTGTGCACGGTTGTAGGAAGGGTTAACCGCAGCAGCGAGCCTCTTTTCATGGAGCGGCTGCCGGTGAATTCGTGCGATGACACTCCGTTGTTCAAAGCCAAGCTGGCTGGGGCCTATGACTGGATCGGAAAATCGCAGTACATTGCCAAAACCTTAAAAGCGAAGTCAACAAAGCTTTCGTTGGCGAATTCTGATACGCATCAGGGAGGTGAGAATGCTCGTGCAAGCAGGTAAAGCCGCCTTCGTGAACAGTGTTGGGAGGATTCCAGGGATTGGTACTTGGCTCGAAAAACTCTCTTGTTGGGCGCAGTTCGCCCGCTGGTGTGTCGAACGAGGCGCGGTTGCTGAATCGTATCGAGCACTGTCAAGTAATTCTCATAGCAATCGATATGAATTGTACGCGGCCGTCGTACAACGAGAAGCCCTCTATAAAGAAAGCATCGACTACTTTGAGTTCGGAGTGTATCGTGGCGACTCGATTGCCTGGTGGTGCAAGCACGTAGCCCACTCGACCGGTCGATTCATTGGTTTTGACACATTCACAGGATTGCCCGAAAAGTGGCATGAGTGCGCGCCGTCGGGAACCTTTAGCACTGAGGGGAGGCCGCCCACCATTGAGGATTCAAGAGTGAGTTTCCAGGTCGGGATGTTCCAGCAGACCTTACCGGGTTTTCTTCGCAAGTTCAGAAGAAGCAAAAGACTGATACTTCATCTTGACGCCGACCTGTATAGTTCCACGCTGTTTGTGCTGACCTCCGTCGCCAGCCTGCTGAGGCCTGGGGACCTCCTATTCTTTGACGAGTTTGCGAGTCCCGTTCATGAATTTCGTGCTTTTGCTGATTGCGTGAAAGCGTTCGGCTTTCAATACGAGGTGATCGGTGCGGTGAACAATTTCAACCAGGTCTGCTTCAAGGTGGTCGGGGCACCGAGCATTCCTCATCTGGGAATCGATGAAGTGAGGCTAACGTCCACGTTTGCATCGAGTTACTGAAACACCATCCGAGGCGAAACTGGCCATGTCCTCCTGAGACCTGTTATGCCTAGAAACCTCCATTTATAAGGGAGACTCGATCATCCAGTAGATCGTGAGCCACTCCCCTACTGGGGCACGAAGAGTCTGACCAGCGGGTTCGGCTAAAATAGCGAGCCCAGCACACGATTCATGGAGGAAAGCTTGAACGCTCCCCGCAACGTTGTACTCGCAGCCATCCTTGTGATGTTTACCGCAGCCTTTTCCACCGCCAGCGACATTTATATCGCGCAAAACGCAGCCGGCGGCAACACCGGCGCCGACTGTGCCGACGCGCATGCGGCGTCATGGTTCAATAGTTCGTCCAACTGGGGGTCAAACGCCAGCCTGATTGGGCCGGGAACGACCGTGCACTTGTGTGGAACCTTCACAGGTTCTGCTGGGGGTTCGATGCTGACTGCCCAAGGCAACGGTGCGAATGGCAATCCCATCGTCCTGTATTTTGAGACGGGCGCGAACTTTAAGTCTCCGTATTGGGCCTCCAACACTGGCGCCATCAATATTGGCGGCCGATCATATGTCGTAATCGACGGCGGTGTCCCTTGTGGGTACGTGCCAGGCACTGGTAGTGAAGGAACATGCAACGGTGTCATTCAAAACACCGCCAACGGCGACAACTTAGCCAACCAGCAGAACAGTCTTGGGGTTTACGCTCAGGGCTGCAACAACTGTGAGATCAGAAACCTCGGTATTTATAACATCTACGTGCACGTGCAAAACGGGTCATTCAATCAGCAGGATATGACGCATTGTGTGCTGTTCAGTGGAACGGACTTTCTGATTCATGACAGCACGTTTCATGATAACGGCTTCTGTGTCTACTCGAATTATACGAACGACACCTATTACAAGATTTATAACAACGACATCTACAACAATGATCACGGAGTTGTGATAGCGGGAGCAGATTTCGTTTTGCCGACGGTATATATCTACGGAAATCACATCCACGATTTTGCGAATTGGGACTGTCCGAACAATGGTTGCCACCACGATGGGATTCACGTCTACAACGGATCGGGCGGAGGGGTGACGAACGCTTATATCTACAACAATGTCTTCGATGGCTCCATGGGCGTGAGCATGAACGCAATGATCTTCATGGAAGGTACTTCCGAGGGCACCCCGTGGACCCAGAACGGAACCTTCTACATTTTTAACAACGTGATCGCGACACAGGCGTCTCACAGTGCGGTGCAATTGAACATTGGATCGGGCAATCTGCTGGTGAACAATACCTGGCTCTCGACCGACCAGATCACCGGAGATCAGGGCTTCATCTACCAGAACGGGGGCGGCACAGGCTCGTTTAGTTCCCAAAAAAATAATGCCATGTACGGCCTGGGGCAGTTCGAGTCTTCGAACGGAACGATGACGTTCACGGGGTCGGCTTCTTCGCAGTGCGACTACAACGTCTATGTGAACAGTCCCGGCAACGGAAGCGGAATTTGGAATTGGCAAACCGCTGGCGTTGACACAAGCGCGATCACAACGTGGCGCCAGAGCGGTTGCGATACGCATGGTTCGTACACGCCGACGGGAACTCTGAATCTAAATTCCAATTATGTTCCGCAAAGCGGTTCGGTAGTGATCGCTGCCGGGACCAGTCTTTCCTCCACCTGCAACGGGCAGCCGGTGCCGGGTCTGGGCGCCCTTTGCAGCGATGCTGCCGGCAACCCCCGGCCCAGCAGCGGAAACTGGGACGCCGGTGCATTCGCCTACAATTCTGGGGGCTCTGTTCCCGCACCTCCAACCGGGCTTGCAGCCCTTGTTCAGTAAATATTGTTAAGAACGACTTTGCGAAAGCGGTGGTTGTATCAACCGCCGCTTTCCGACTTTCCCGTAACTTTATCCTCGTGCCAACTGTTCCATCTATAGCATTTGTCGTCCCGGTTGCGATTAAGGGAGATGTCCTTCGGGATAACTTTCTCTCTTCGCCGGGACTGGCAGGTTTTCGAGATCATGAAGTGCTGGTGCAAGAGAACTTTCCTTCCGCGTCGCTTGCGTTTAATGATGCAATTCGTCGCAGCGGCAACGACCTGATTGCATTTATTCATCAGGATGTGATTCTGCCGGCAAATTGGCCGGCACAACTCAGCCGGGCCATTGGGCACCTCGATCAGATCGATCCGAACTGGGGAGTCCTTGGGTGTTGGGGAGTTACCGAGGACGCGAATTACTATGGCCACATTCACTCCAACGGCCTCGGCACGCTGGGGCGCGCTTTTGAGCAGCCCGTTCCAGTGCAGACTCTTGACGAAACCGTGCTGATTCTGCGGAAATCCAGCGGACTGAGATTTGACGATAAGTTGCCTCACTTTCATCTGCACGGTTCAGACATCTGCCTGGAGGCGGCCCGACAGGGCCGGAGAAGCTACGCCATCTCCGCGTTTTGTACCCATAACAATTTTCCGTACACGATTCTGCCCCGGGAATTCTACGAGTGCTATTCCTACGTGAAGCTCAAGTGGGTGGCGCATCTGCCCATTCAAACCAGCTGCATCCGGATTACCCGGTTCGATTTCCCCATGCGGTGGCGGAGGCTACAGGAAGTGTATCTGCGCCATATTCGGCGCAAGGAGTCGTTTGGCGCTCGCGCGCAGAATGTGAACGCGCTGCTTAAAGAAGTGGGCGGAGCCATGATCGAAGGTCCTGCCGGAAGGTCTCTCTGATTTCCAGTCTTTTCGTCTTCGGCATTGGTATTCCAGCAACCCGGAAAAACCGCCGCTTATGAACGTCGCTACAGATCAAAGAACGGGCGCCTCCCTCCTCAATCGGATGGCAGGGGCCGCGCCCTCCGCATTGCGTGGGCACGAGCTCAAAGCCAGAGTCTTACGCGGCGGCACCTGGATGGGCGCCGGCAGCTTCGCCGAGCAGGCCACCCGTTTTGCCCGGAACATGATTCTGGCACGCCTGCTGGCGCCGGACGCGTTCGGCACCATGGCCATCGTTCTGTCCGCTGGTTCGGTGATCCACACGATCACCGACATGGGAGTCAAAGAGGCGATCATTCAGAATCCGCGGGGGTCCGAGGAATCTTATGCAAGCGCCGCATGGTGGCTGGCGCTGGGAAGAGCCGCCTCTCTTTACGCCGTCATATTCTTACTTGCGCCGTGGATGTCTTCGTTCTACGGCAGTCATCAACTCGCGCCCCTTTTGCGTGTGGTCGGGCTGGGCGTGATTCTGGACGGCGCTTTGAGTTCGAAGGCCTACCTTGCCATCAAAGAGATGAAGTTCGGCAAGTGGGCGATCATCAACAATCTCGGAGGAATTCTGGGCGTTGTCATCACCGTCCTCCTGAGCTTTTTCCTCCGCGACGTTTGGGCGCTGGTCTTGGGCAACGTCGCCGAGAGCGCTTCGCGATGCCTACTCTCCTATATTTTGTGCCCCTATCTACCCTCTTTTTCCTGGGATAGGGCTGCCGCCCGCGACTTGCTGCAATTCTCCAAGGGCCTTTTCGGACTTTCATTTTTGAATCTGATTTTCATGCGTACCGACGTTTTCGTGATGGCGAAGCTGTATGCACCGGCACAGTTGGGACTGTACGTCATGGCTGTCTCCCTGATCCAGACTCCAAGCGGCTTTGTGATGAACCTTCTCGGGCAAACCCTGTTGCCGACCTTTTCGCACGTGCAGGCAAACCATGCCCGAGTCAATCGGATCCTGATTCGAGTGAGCGCGTTTCTGGCCTTTGTAGGCATTCCCGGCTTCGTCTTTATGATATTCTGTGGACGCGCCCTGCTTACTCTGGCCTACGGGCATTCTTATGCCGCCGCCGCCATCCCGCTCGTGGCAGCGTCTTTTGTCGCGCTGGCCAATCTTCTCAATGGCCAGATTACGACTATCTTTTATTCGAAGGGCGCCCCCCAGTTGCACCGCACCTGCGTGGTTATTATGGCGGCCATCATGATCGTCACGATTTATCCCTTTGTGAAGTGGTTCGGCCTGGTGGGCGGACAGATAGCATGCTTGGTCTCGATTCTTAGCGGCTACTCCTTTCAGCTTCTGCGCGTTCACCGCGTGACGGGCCTCGACCTCGGCCAATATGCGAAGGCTTTGCTGCGTCCGGCGGTCATCTCGCTGATCGTCGGTTTCTTGTGCCTGGGGGCACGACACTTTCCGCCACTCGCCGGGCCTTTCCCGACGGTTGTTCTAGGCATCGTAGCTTCGCTGCTGGCCTACGCGTTGGGCGCATTCGCATTTCTCAGGAATAATCGCTCCTTGGCATAGAACTGGCAACGATACTCGACGGAAACCAAGGGAAGATCTTGCAGCCGCAATCACAATTCGATCCGGGCCACGCCGCATTCGGCGGTGGCTCTTCCGGCAGCGTTCTCCATCCCGTAGTGCTGGCCGCGTTGGTTCTGGCGGTCGTGCTTATCTTTGTTCTGCCGCGAAGGTTTGCGGTGGTTCCCCTGTTGCTCACAATGTTGCTGACGCCATCCGGGCAGAACTTATATATCGGGGGAGTGCATCTTTTCGTTACGCGCCTGCTGATTCTGGCAGGCCTCGTCCGGGTCATCACCTCGAAAGCGCCCGCCGGATTTCTGCCGCGCGGCCTTGCGACACTCGACAAGATCTTCCTAGTTTGGGCGTTGTATCGCGCCACCGCGGTAATTCTTTTGTTTGGGCAGACGGGCGCGATTGTGAATCAAGTTGGGTTTCTTCTGGACGCGCTGGGCGGATATTTTGTTTTGCGTTCCCTGATTCGCGAAGAGCAGGACGTCCAGACCCTGGTCAAAATCTTCGCGGTGGTCGCGGTGGTTTCAGCCTGCGAAATGATACACGAAAAGACAACGGGAAGGAACGTTTTCGCGCTGCTCGGGGGCATCCGTCCCACTCCGGAGATTCGCAATGGCAGCCTGCGCGCCCAGGCGGCTTTCGCGATTTCGATTGCGGCAGGCACCTTCGGAGCAACGACTTTTCCGCTCTTCGTTTGGTTGTGGAGCAGGGCTAAGCAGCGTGCGATTGCGCTGGTCGCCGCCATGGCGTCCACCGTTATGGTCTTTGCTTGCGCCAGCAGCACCCCGGTCATGGCTTGGGCGGGCGGGATTGGAGCCATGTTCCTGTGGTCGATTCGCAAAAAAATGCGCTGGCTTCGTTGGGCGATCATAGCCGCGCTCCTCGTTCTCTCTGCTGTGATGAAGGCCCCAGTTTGGTTCCTCATCGCTAGAGTCGACCTGGTAAGCGGGTCGAGCGGTTATGACCGGGCGTTGTTGATCGACAACTTTATCCGCCATTTCAGCGGTTGGTGGCTGATCGGCACCCACGACAACGTGAACTGGGGCTGGGATATGTGGGACCAGTGCAACCAGTTCGTCACCGAGGGAGAAACCGGCGGACTGATTGCGTTCGTTTGCTTCATTGCGATGTTCGTCGTCTGCTTCAAGCTGGTGGGAAGAGCCAGGCGGCGGGTCGAGGGCAATCGGCGGGCCGAGTGGTCGTGCTGGCTGCTTGGAGTGACCATTTTTGCCCAGATTCTCGCGTTTTTGGGACTTGATTATTTCGATCAGTCGATATTCGTCTGGTACGCGCTGCTAGTGGCCATTCCGGTGGTCGCGGCCGCCTCGCGGCCCGCAAAAGCGAAAGCGCCGGCACAGAGCCAATCTTCTATCATGGCGCCAGATTTCTCGGCGTTTCCCACGCATTCACCGGTTGGCGTGGTCGGCGGGCAACTCACCGAGCCAACGCCTTCTGATCGCTTCTTCGACTAACCCAAGGGGCTCTCTATGAAGCTATCCATCGCAATTATTTGCTGGAATGACTGGAAGGTCATTGAGAATTGCCTGCGCTCGATTTTCGAAGGCACCCACAAGATTCGGTACGAAGTGATCGTCTCGGATAATGGTTCGACAGACGGATCTGTCGAGAAGATTCGCGCACAGTTTCCTTCCGTCCATGTGGTGGAAAATCGGGCAAACCTCGGGTTCGCCAGAGGGAATAATGCCGGTATTCGTGAAGCTAATGGGGAATACGTTCTAATCTTGAATCCGGACACGATTATTCATGAAGACTCGCTGGATCGGTGGATTGAGTTTGCCGATCGACATCCTGAGGCAGGTGCTTTTGGGTGCCGGGTGCACAACCCGGATGGCACCTACCAACGGTCGGCGCGGCCGTTTCCCACCATCTCCCGTTATCTGGTGTCGGCCTTTGGTTTGCGATTTCTCGGCCACCTAAAACACCCCGTTTTATCGGACGAATATGAGGGGTGGAAAGGTGATACGGAGCGGGAAGTGGACTGGCAGTCTGGTTGCTGCGTCATGCTACGCGGCGATCTGCTTAAGAAGTTGGGCGGGTTTGATGAGCAGTTTTTCTATCAGTTCGAGGAAGTGGATTTGTGTCGGCGAGTTTGGAAGGCGGGCTTTCGGATCCGATTCACTCCTGAAGTCTCCATCACTCACCTGGGTGGTCAGTCGGTCGGGCGCTTTCCGGTGCGGTTCGCCATTGAAGTCTGCCGCAATGGGTATCGTTACTTTTACAAGCATTATGGAGCCCGAGGAGCTCGGCGATATCGGCGGATGCTATTGGCGAAGTTGCGCATCCGGCAAGCCGGTTACGGGTTCGCGAATCTGGTCTGCCCGAATAACGTAGTAAAGGGGCGGTTGGAGATGTATCGCGCTACCGTGCAGTGGAACAAACAACTGGATCCGGTGCAGTTCGTTGAACACGGTATCGAGCAAACAGCGGAACCGGTCTCAGCGCAAACGAGATGAATACGTTTCGATGGTTGCTGAAATCCGTAATTTCTAAGGAGAGATTGTTATGACAGTTAAACCGACGTCCTTGGTGACTGGAGGCGCGGGCTTTATGGGATCCCATGTCGCTGATCACCTACTTCAAATGGGGCACGACGTCGTTGTCCTCGATGATCTGAGCGGTGGCTTCCGGGAGAATGTTCCCGAGCGGGCAACCTTCGTTCAGGGAACGATCATGGATCACGATTTAATCAACCGTCTTTTCGATCGGCATTCCTTTGATTACGTCTACCATCTCGCGGCCTATGCGGCCGAGGGGTTGAGTCACTTCATCAAGAGATTTAACTACAACAATAATTTGATAGGCTCGGTGAACCTGATCAATGCCGCCATCAACCACAATGTGAAATGCTTCGTGTTCACTTCGTCGATCGCGGTCTACGGCGCGGGCCAAAGTCCAATGTCCGAAGACATGATTCCCGTTCCTGAAGACTCGTACGGGATTTCCAAACTCGCAGTGGAACAAGAGCTTCGTGTTAGCCACGAGATGTTCGGCCTCGATTATGTGGTGTTCCGTCCGCACAACGTCTACGGTGAGCGTCAGAACATTGGTGACCGGTATCGCAATGTGGTTGGAATCTTCATGAATCAACTTCTTCGCGGAGAGCCGATGACGATTTTTGGCGACGGCACTCAGCAACGCGCGTTCACGCACATTGACGATGTAGCGCCGATCATTGCTGCGTCTGTTGATTTCCCTGCAGCGCGGAACCAGATATTTAATGTCGGCGCGGACGTGCCCCACACGGTGAACGAACTCGCTGACGTAGTTGCGCAGGCTATCGGGAAGCCGAGTAAAGTCAACCACCTTGATGCACGCAATGAAGTCAAAATTGCGTTTTCCGATCACTCAAAAGCTGAGCGTGTCTTCGGTAAACGTACGAAGACAACTCTGTCGGAAGGAGTTCACGCCATGGCAGCCTGGGTTCGCGAGCACGGGGCACGAGAAAGCTGCATTTTCGAAGGCATCGAGGTCCTCAGAAACATGCCTCCCAGCTGGGCCAAGGTCGCGTCAGTAAAAGTGTAGCCCGCAACAACAGGTATGATCATTACAGATTCGAAACAGATGAACGCTCAAAGCACAAGATACGTTGTTATCACTCCGGTGCGGGATGAGGAAGAACACATCCAATCAACCATCGAGAGCATGATTCGACAGACAGTTTTGCCGAAAGAGTGGGTGATCGTAGACGATGGCTCGAAAGATAGCACGGGCAAGATCATTGACGAGTACGCCAGCCGTTATCCATGGATCAGGGCCGTGCGCCGCAAAGATCGAGGTTTTCGAAAGGCGGGCGGCGGGGTTGTGGACGCGTTCAATGATGGATATCGAGCTTTGACTTGCGGCGATTGGGATTTCATGACTAAATTCGACGGGGACCTCACTTTTGAAACAGATTATTTCGAGAAGTGCTTCGACGAATTTTACCGTGATGACAAGTTGGGGGTTGGTGGTGGAGTGATTTGCTACGTTTTCGATGGAGTAAAGACATTCGAGGAGGCTCCGGCATTTCACGTCAGGGGCGCAACCAAGATCTATCGGAAGGCGTGTTGGGATGGCATTGGTGGATTTCTGGCAGCACCCGGCTGGGACACGATGGATGAGGTGAAAGCCAATAGCCTGGGATGGACCACACGCAGCTTTCCCCACCTGCATCTGGTTCATCACAGAGACACGGGCGCGGCGGACGGACTTTGGAACACGCTGGTGAAGTATGGGCGCGCGAACTATATCTGTGGATATCACCCTTTGTTCATGCTCAGTAAGTGCTTCGTTCGCCTCTTTCGGAAACCCTACCTAGTTGGTTCGATTGGTCTGCTGTATGGGTTTGTCTCTGGATATGTAACGAACGTCCCACAAGTGGATGATCGCGCAGCCATAGCGTATCTTCGCCGACAGCAAATTGGGCGTCTCTTTGGCAGAGAAAGCATCTGGAGATAGCAAGTCCAAACGCTGCGACTGCTGAAGGCGCAGACCTTTAAGGTAACGATGCAGAGGTTTAGCGGCAACGATCTCGAGAAAATATGTTAGATAGCACTATGACGACGAAAATCGAGCAGGTGAAATCGCTGTTTGAGGTCCCTGACAAGTACCTTTGCCCGAGGCACTACGACATCCAGATCCGAGTTGAGACGGTCAAGCAATTCACTGAAAACTTGACGGTGGACCGCGTTTTGGATATTGGGTGCGGCGATGGCTCGCTTTCCTTGCCATTGCTGACGCGTTGCAAACAACTGACGCTGCTCGACCTTTCCAGCAAGATGCTCGATCTCGCGCGCAAGAAAATACCCGCGGACCGCTTACAGGATGTTGAGCTGATCAATGGGGGTTTCTTGGGTTCCAATCTCCGCCCGCAATCCTTTGATCTCATTTTATGCGTTGGTGTTCTCGCGCACGTCGACTCTCCGGCTGCCGTCATCGCCGAAATAGCCCGGCTTGCGAAACCCGGAGCCTCCATAATTCTTGAGTTTACCGACAGCTTCCATTTCTGGGGTGTCCCTGTCGTTTTGTATCAAAAACTTTTAAAACTGGTGAGGCCAGAACCGTACGCCCTCAACCGACTCAGGCAGCGGCAAGTTATGGGTTTTTGTCAGGACAACAACCTTAGCGTATCGGCGCTGTATCGGTATGGTTTGCCGCCTCTGGGGACGTCGAAGTTTGCCGGGCAAGCCGAGATGTACAAGATCACGCGATATTTGTTCGGTCCCTCAGACCGGAACCAAAATGCCTGGATGGGAAATCAGTTTATTTACCGTCTGCAGACTGCTCGGTAGCCCGCCGCAGAAATTTGTATAGAGATCGGTGCAGGTTCAGTGTCCGGTCGGTACGTCTTTGGAGTTCACCGATGTACGAAACAGAGGCAAATCACAAAGTCGAATCCTGCAGCCAGATGCCATCGGACGTAGTTTCCGCCCTGACTGAGTTAAGAGGGAAGGTCTTAAGGCGCACGGTTCTTCCGTGGAGCGAACACTGCACCGAGTGCGTTTGGCCCACTTGTTACTCCACTTGTGATCTGTACAGTCCACGGGAAGATGGCAGGTGCCGACGATTCGCCGACGGCATGGTAAGAGTGGACTGCCCCGAGGCGCTCAATTCTTATCTGTTGAGGATCCGGTTTAAGCGCTGGGGAAAGCTATGGTCGCCAGGAAATGTGCGTCTCCACTCAACCGCGCAGGCCGAACGACTGGAACGAAGGGATTATCGCATCGGGACCGTGTTGTACCAACTTCCGGTACCTTCAGCGATAAAGGCGAAGGTTACGGGTAAACGGTACAGCTTTAAGAAAAGGGTCGCGAGCCGGTCAGCAGACGGCGCCGACTTGCCAACGTCTTTTTTGCTTGAGTGTTACAACCCGGAATCCCATACCGTTCGACTCTCGCTCACATTGCGGTCGGTGAATGAGGAGATCAGGATTCCGTTCCAGAAGCTGATCGAGCTCACACCCGGTTTTCACCGAATTCGTGTGCCGATCAAAGAGATTACTGGAGTCCTTGACGTACAAGAGCCTTTCAATATCGAGCTCATCCCTAATGATGTTGAGCACGTTGAGAACTTGACCACGCTCTATTTTGGCCTGATGGAATTCATTCAGGAGGTTGAGCAAGCAGCGGAAAAAGCGTCGAAAGCTAAGTGTGTAGTGTGGGATCTCGACAATACGATCTGGGATGGCATCTTGGTCGAGGATGGTCCTCGCAAAGTGACGCTGAAGCCCGGAATCGCTGACGTAATTCGGATGCTAGATGCGCGTGGGATTTTGCACTCCGTCGCAAGCAAGAATAACCACGATGAAGCAATGCAAGCTCTCAAGCAATTTCAATTGGATGAATACTTTCTTTGCCCACAGATTTCGTGGGGGCCGAAGAGTGAAAGCATTCGCACGATTGCCCGGCAACTCAGCATTGGCACGGATTCCTTGCTGTTCGTGGACGATTCCCCGTTTGAGTTGGAACAGGTAAAAGCTGTCTGTCCGGAGGTTCGCGTTCTGGATGCCGTTCAGTATCTGACTCTGCCCGACATGAAGGAGTGCCAGGTGCCAGTCACCGCTGAAAGTAAGGAAAGGAGGAAGATGTATCAGGTCGAGGCAGAACGGCAGGATATGGCTCAGGGTTTCGGCGATGATTACATGGCTTTCTTGCGTCATTGCCAAATCCAGTTGTCGATCCGTCCTATGACGGAAGAGAATCTCGACCGAGTTCACGAATTGACTCAGAGGACCAACCAGATGAACTTCTCCGGCAATCGCTATGATCGCGATGTGTTGAGAGGCATCCTGGCAACTCCGTACTTGGATACTTACGTCCTTAGCGGTGAAGATCGATTTGGCTCTTATGGGGTTGTCGGTTTCAGCATTGTGGATAGCCGAGAGCCGCGAATGACGGATCTGATGTTCAGTTGTCGAATCCAGTCGAAGCGTGTCGAGCACGCATTTCTCAGTCATCTCATAAGGATTTACATCCGCAAATCTGGGAAAGACTTCTGGGCCAATTATCGGAAGACTCCCAGGAATGCGCCTTCGGGAAAAGTGTTCGCTGACCTCGGGATGGAGGAAGTCACAGTAACTGATGGTGTCACCTCTCTAGCGTTTCGCAAGGACCAGATCGTACCAGACGATGGGGTCATCAGGATCGCGCTTCAGGAAGACCCAGTGGCTGCGATCTAAGCCATGACACTTAGAGCGCAGCTTGGATTGCTACGTCGGCAGTTGTTGTCTTCTGTATACTCGCGCCGGGTCTTGTTAGGAACGGGGGGCCCCATTGTTTCTTTTACCTTCGATGATTTTCCTCGAACGGCGCTGACAGTTGGCGGACATATTCTTAAGAGCTACGGAGTTCGGGGAACCTACTATGCCGCTGTCGGGCTGATGAATATGTCAAGTGACCTCGGCGAACAATTTCGGCGCCAGGACTTAGACGCTCTTCTGGCCGACGGCCACGAACTGGCGAGCCACACCTTTAGTCATGTTTCGTGCCGTTCGGTCTCCTGTTACAAATTTAGAAAAGAAGTCGAGAAGGGAAGAAGGGCTATCCTGGAAACAACTGGGCAGAGCGATTCAGGAAACTTTGCTTTTCCGTTTGGAGAGGTCACCCTGAATGCAAAAAGGACTGTGGGTGCGGACGTAGCCAGCTGCCGGAGCATTTGGCAAGGCTTGAACGGGCCCGAGTGCGATCTAAACTTGCTCCGGGCCAACAGCTTGTACGGTGATCACGATAAATCCGCTCAAGTTCAGGAGCTAATCTTGGACAATGAGCGGCGAAAGAGTTGGCTGATCTTTTACTCGCACGACGTGCAGCACACTCCATCCCGCTTCGGTTGTACACCTGGGCTTTTGGAGTTTGCGGTGTCGTTCGCCTCGCGCCAGAGTGCTCGTATTCTGACGGTTTCAGAAGTCGTCACAGAATTAGCTTCACGCCCCCTTGAACAGAGTCGTGTTTCGAAAGCTGCTTCTTGACTGGCCGAAGCGGTTCACGGCCTTGAGGGTCTTGTGATAGAAAGCAATGGAAACTGCTAAAGTGACCGGATGGAGGTCAGAGAACGGGACAGCGGCGGGGCTAGCCCGTGACAGGATGTTGCCTGTAGTACAAAAAGTGGAGCGTGCGGCATCGAGTGCTTATGAGATCGATCCGCTCTGCGATCGGCGTTGGGCGACGTTTGTCGACAGCCATCTTCAGTCTTCGGTCTTTCATAGCACAAACTGGCTGATGGCACTGCGGAATGTATACGGCTACGACTCCGTGGCTATCACTACGTGCCCTCCGGGATCCCCTCTAACGAATGGCCTCGTCTTCTGCCGCATCAAGAGTTGGTTAACTGGTCGGCGCCTGGTGTCATTGCCTTTTTCTGACCATTGCGAACCATTGGTTGATAAACCGGACGATTTTGACGCCATGCTCACGCGGATAAAGCAGCAGGTCAACCAAGGCGCATGGAAATACCTGGAAATCAGACCTGTCGCGTACGAGCCGAGTTGCCACACAGAATTGAGCCGACTTGTTACATACCATTTCCACTGCCTCGATCTACGTCCCACGACGGAGCAGCTGTTTCAGAACTTTCACAAAGACTGCGTTCAGCGAAAAATTCGTCGCGCCGAACGGGAAAAGCTCCAGTACGAAGAGGGTACGTCAGGGGTTCTGCTTCAGAAGTTCTATCGCCTTCTGGTGATGACTCGTCGACGGCAGTATCTGCCACCGCAGCCGCTGGTTTGGTTTCGGGGTTTGATCGCTGCCTTTGGAACAGATCTAAAGATTCGCGTCGCATCAAAGGACGGGGTAGCAGTCGCCAGCATTCTCACGCTTTCGCACAAGAAAACCATGATTTACAAGTATGGCTGCAGCAACGTAGCATTCAATAACCTCGGGGGAACATCACTATTGTTCTGGAGAACCATCCAAGAGGCCAAAGACCGCGGGTTTGAGGAACTTGAACTGGGGCGCTCAGACGTTGATAATCTCGGGCTCGTTGCTTTTAAGGAGCGCTGGGGTGCATCTCGAAGGATAATAAGTTACTGGACGTACCCTCAGAGCGACTCGTCGGTACCGAGCGTCTGGAAAAGCAAGTTGGCTCGGCAGGTGGTTCCGATGGTTCCAGATCTGGTTCTGGAAGCTGTTGGCAGCCTCTTGTACAAACATATCGGATAGACCGAACCCAAGCCCGGATCTCGTGGTGCATCAACTCCACTTCTTCTAGAAGGGAATCTTTTGGCAAACCAACGGTATTCACAATGCTTGTAAATAGAGTTTATTACTTTCTTAAGCCGGTCATGCCCTGGCGCTTGCGTTTGGCGTTGCGGCGATGGCGGGCTAACCGCCGCCGTCGGGCCTTTGCAGACGTGTGGCCGATCGATCCTAGAGCCGGGCGTACTCCTCCCGGATGGCCGGGATGGCCGAATGGCAAACGATTCGCGTTTATTCTCACTCACGACGTTGAGAGTAGTAAAGGAGTGTCACGAGTCGAGCGGTTAATGAATCTCGAACTAAAGCACGGATTCCATTCGTGCTTTAATTTCGTTCCGGAGGGTGAATACCGCACCCCCGACGCAGTCCGAGAGAACCTGAATCAAGCTGGATTCGAAGTCGGCGTACATGGTTTGGAGCACGACGGCAAGCTTTACAGCTCTAAAGCAAAGTTCGCCTCGAAGGCCTCCCGGATCAAGCAATACCTTCAGAAGTGGAATGCCTCTGGATTTCGTTCTCCTCTTATGCAGCACAGGTTGGGATGGCTGCATGCACTGGGAGTCGAGTACGACACTTCTACTTTTGATACAGATCCTTTTGAGCCAGAACCCGATGGCGCCGGCACCATCTTCCCCTTCTGGGTGCCGGGTCCGAACGGCACTGGCTACGTGGATCTGCCATACACTCTCGTTCAGGATTTCAACCTTTTTGGGGTTCTTCGCGAGCAGAATATAGACATCTGGAAGCGGAAGGTTGATTGGGTGGTAGAGCACGGCGGCATGGTTTTGCTGAACACCCACCCGGACTACATGTGTTTTGACGGCAAGCAGGAGCGGGATGAGTTTCCGGTCTCCCTTTATGAGGACTTCCTGCGTTATGTGCGCGAGAAATATGAGGGCTCGTATTGGGACGCGCTGCCGCGGGAAGTAGCCCGCTACTATAGGGAGACTGTGCCTATTTCGTCCCGGAATACACGCAAGAAGATGTGCATGGTGGCCTATAGCCCATACGAGTCTGACAACCGCATTCGACGGTATGCAGAAACACTTGCGAAACGCGGCGATCAAGTCGATGTAATCGCTTTATCGCGACACCCCTCCTCGCAGCCCGTGGAGGAGATCGACGGTGTCATGGTTTATCGAATTCAACACCGTGAGCATAACGAACGCAGCAAGTGGACTTATGCATGGCGCTTGTTGTGCTTCCTGGTGAGATCGTCAGTAGCGCAAACACGACTGCATAAGCGGAATCGGTATGATGTGATTCATATCCACAACATGCCAGACTTCCTGGTTTTCGCGGCATGGTTTCCGAAGGTAACTGGAGCCAAACTGATTCTTGATATCCATGATGTCGTTCCCGAGTTGTTCGCGAACAAGTTTCACTCAAGGCTCAAGACGGCCTATGTCGGGTTGTTGAAAGCGATTGAAAAACTGTCGGCGGCCTTTGTGGATCACGTGATTGTGTCGAATCACCTCTGGCATAAAACCATCGTTGCGCGCTCGGCTCCGGAAGAGAAGTGCTCTGTTCTTATCAATCACGTTGACCCTGAAATGTTTTCCCGGCATGCCAGAACCAGAACTGACGAGAAATTCATTATTTTATTCCCAGGCAGTCTCCAGTGGCACCAGGGAGTTGACATTGCGATTGAAGCTTTCGCTCGCGTCAAGGAGAAAATTCCAAACGCTGAGTTCCATATCTACTGCGGATCAGGCGGCATGCAGGGCGAGTTAAGACAGCTCGTGCGACGTCTGGGGCTGGAGGGGAGCGTTAGATTTATCGCGGTTGTACCTCTCGATCAAATGCCACAAGTGATCGCCAATGCCGATCTCGGCGTCGTTCCGAAAAGGTCTGACTCATTTGGCAACGAGGCCTACAGCACAAAAATTATGGAATTCATGTCCCAAGGCGTGCCTGTAGTTGCTTCCCGGACCAAGATTGATGCCTTTTATTTCGAAGAAGGAATTGTTCACTTCTTTCAATCAGGTGACAGCCAAGCGATGGCGAAGGCCATGCTCGACGTTATCAACAGCAATGACTTGCGTGAGTCTCTTGCCATGCGCGGCTATGAGTACGTCAAGCTTCACAGCTGGGATCAGAAAAAGAAGGAATACCTGGACCTGATAGATTCTCTTTCGACTGAGATCTTCACCGATGTTCAACCTGGTGATGTTCAACTCGCTCCCGGCTCGATGTCAGCGATACCGCGAGAGAGCCACATGCAGCCAATCGCAGATCCTCTCAGACAAGAGGTTGGCGCGTTAGCAGTCCGGCTAGAGGATCGATCGTCCGTATCGTCGCTGGAGAGCAGGTAGCCCGAGAGTTACTAAGCAGCCGCGGAGCCGAGCGGATGCCGCGGCTTTATGTTCCGCAAGACCTGACAGGCAAGAAGTCCTTGAACAGCAAATCATCGAATTGCCATGCCGTTGTGGTTGGGGCAGGTCCCTATGGACTTTCCTCAGGGGCCTATTTGCGAGCGGCGGGAGTAGAAACGAGGGTTTTCGGCGAACCGATGGCATTCTGGGAGAACCAGATGCCGGCCGGCATGTGTT
>Ga0116134_1000500_pt1 | contig 20345 bp, 20 predicted proteins | sample June2015DPH_19_5_FD_89737 | JGI IMG/M metagenome (GOLD analysis project Ga0116134, IMG submission 89737) | Peatland microbial communities from SPRUCE experiment site at the Marcell Experimental Forest, Minnesota, USA - June2015DPH_19_40 | ecosystem: Environmental > Terrestrial > Soil > Wetlands... | reverse complement strand
CGCCCGCTTGGCTGCCAAAGCTGTAGAGGACTGTCTCGGTGCCTGCCGCGGTCAACTCGAACACCGTGCCGTTACCGTAAGCCCCGCCGTAGCGTGTAGTGCCGTATAGGTTACCGTCTGTATCGAAGGTCAGTCCTCCCAATGCCAAGGGCCCGTACCCATCGCCCGCCTGGCTGCCAAAGCTGTGGAGCACAGTCTCACTTTGGGCCGGGCGAGCGGCAATTAACAGCAGCGCGGAGAGCAAAGCCAGTGTCAGAGCGCTGCGGATAATTAAGGTTGCGAGTTTCGTCGAGCCGAATCTCGGCCCGACAGCGGAAATGTTCAAACGGCCTTTCGCCCTGCTGTTCGTCGCTGCTGAATGCATAGTCCTCTCCTTGTAGCTTTGTTGTGGGCTTGCTTGGTCTAGCTTTGGGTAGCCGGTTCCTGGGGAAACTCTCGCGCGAGGCTTGCTTCGAGAGCAACCCCGCCACTGCGCCAACACATTCTGTCCGGAGGAGCTTCCGGATAGAACGAGTCGGCCAAACTTCGATGGCGGCGATTATTCTCCCGCGAGGGGAGGGTGTCAAGAGTTATTCAATGTAGTTTGAACCGGCACTTGCGACAAACTGGCCGAGGATGTGTTGTGAAACTCGAATTTCGAATCCAGCGCCTGAAGAGGCTGCGGAAAAGGTGGATTTCGCTGCCTCAGCCCCTAAAGGGGCGTCTGATTTCAAGTGCACTTACGGCATCGCTAAAGCGATGCCCTGATAAGAAACCCGTGTTTTTCCGCAACCTGTGAAGGCGCGTTGTTGCCAATGCACTTGCGGCATGCCTAAAGGCATGCCCTGATACGAATCTCAATTGCACCACAGACTGCATACGAATCTCGCTTGCACCAAAGATTGCTAGAAGTGCTGTTCCCCTATTTTCACTTTCGGTTTAGAGTGACGACATGGATGCGATCCCACCTGTGGTGCTGACGATTGCCGGATTCGACCCCTCGTCGGGCGCTGGAATTACTGCCGATATCAAGACGATCGCGGCCCATGGGTGCTACGGAGTTTCCTGCATCACCGCTCTAACGGTGCAGTCGACGCGGGGAGTGCGGCGGGTCGAGGGCGTCGATCCCAAGATCATTGCTGAGACCTTGCAGGAACTGGTTTCAGACCTGGCTGTCGAAGCCATCCACATTGGCATGCTGGGCAATGAGCGGGTGGTTGCGGCGGTCGCGGATTTTTTGGGCGATTTTGCGGGCGCTTTTCCGGAGTATGCGCGGCTGCCGCACGTGGTGCTGGATCCAATTTTGAAGTCGAGTTCCGGAGCGGATCTATTGGATGCGGCGGGGACGAAGTTATTGCGCGAGAGGTTGCTTCCGCTGGCGGAGGTAATCACGCCGAACCTTGACGAAGCCGGCGTCTTGACGGGGATGGCCGTGACGAATCTCGACCAGATGCACGAGGCGGCCGCTCGTCTGCACTCTTTGGGAGCGGCGAATGTGGTGGTCACCGGAGGCCACCTGGAGAAGGCGATCGACCTTCTCAGCTTTAAGACCGCTCGCGGCACCGAGCAGGAAATTTTCAAGGCGGACCGTCAGCGCTCGAATTCCACCCACGGCACCGGATGTGCATTCGCCACTGCGCTGGCGTGTCACCTGGCGCAGGGGCGCGGACTACCCGAGGCAGTTCTGCTCTCCAAAGTGTATGTCTCAGCTGCGATTGCGAACGCCCATCCGCTGGGTAAGGGAGTGGGGCCATTGCATCACCTCTACCGCATGGGCCAGCAACGGCGGCCAAGCGCCGTCATCTCTGAGGGAGAGCGCGCGAATTCGCGAAACTGAGTGGAGTTTTCCGGTGGAGATGCGGGAGAATAGAACGGCAAGAAAGTTCCTTGCGATGGTGTAGAGTGCACGCCCTCAGCGGCTAAAGCCGGGTACCTGTTGCAGCCGGTGGCGGCACGGCTGAAGCCGCGCCCTACCCGTTCCTGGCCTCAGCGTACAGAAAACCGGGAACTGCCCTAAATGGAGACGATTATGCGCTGGTACCACTACCTGGCGTACTTCTTTGGGGGCGCCTTCCTGGCGAACGCGCTGCCGCATCTCGGCAATGGGATCTCGGGCCATGCCTTCCAGAGTCCGTTCGCGAGCCCGCCCGGAGTAGGGTTGTCGTCGTCGACGGTCAACGTCCTGTGGGCTTCTTCAACCTTGCTGTCGGCTATGTGCTGGTGTGCCGGGTCGGGAACTTCGACTTGGGCAGGACGCGGCACGTCCTTGTCCTTGGGGCGGGCATTCTGGTCATGTCGCTAATGCTGGCCTTCGCATTCGGCCGGTTCCACGGGGGGCTGTGAGTAATGGTCTTGCGGGTCTGTGTCTTGTGATCGGAAGCCAAAGGCCAAGGGTTAAGGACCAAAAGCTGAGAACTATTTTTTCAGCAGGCACCCGGCGACGAAGGCTGCGACCGCTCCGAGCAGCCACTCGATCCGCCACAGTTGGATGGCCTGCCAGTCGAGTAGGGTGCGAGCGCTAAAGAAGACGCTGACCGCCAGCGCTCCCACCACGCAGAGCACGCCAATGAGAAAAGCGATGAGGGCAGGCGTCGTGAGGCCGAGCCGCTCACCGAGGGCGACGAGCTCAGCCAGGCCAGGGATTTCCAGCGTGCGCACACCAGCGCCCAGATCGGGACGGCTGGCGCCGCAAGCATGACAGTAGAGGGAGCTGACGATGAACTCGGTTCCGCATCCGCAGGTTGCGCTTCGTTCGTCGCTTCTTCCCCGGCTGGCGACAGACTCGGACGCCGACATGGGAGGACGCCAAAATTCTTGCCGAGTTTGATCGGCTGCTTCTGCCATTAGGAGCACTTCTTCCGACCCTTTCCGGATCGCAAGCGAATCACCAAAGCAAGTTATTGCAAACACGAATAGTTAGGAACAGGCCAAAGGGGAGGGCGGCCGCTTCGGGGGGCAAGAATTACGCTATCCAACCCTGAATTTCCTATATTGCACCATTCGGCCGGACTGCGGACGTATCTGGTTTGGTTCCTGGCGGCTGTCAGATCCTGGCCGGAGTTCTCAGTTCCTGGTTCTCAGTTCTCAGTGGGGGCCCTTTCGTTTTGACTGAGAACTGAGAACCGGGAACTGAGAACTGTTAAACTGAATGAGCGTGGTCTTACTCCTCTCCTGGCATCGCCCTGCTTTGACTGCCATCATGCTGCGGGTTCTTGCCCTGCTGGTCCTTGCCCCGGTGTTTCTGGCCAACTTCTGTCTGGCTGCGGACCCGGTGGTTTCGACTCCTCTCCGTCCTTCCGATCCGTTGAACCCAGCCGCTTTCGAACACTACTACAACCTCGATCACGATGCGGCGATTCAGGATTTCGAGAAGATACTGGCGCGTCATCCGAACGATCCGTTTGCCGTGAATCACCTGCTTTCGGCGATTCAGATGCGGGAACTGTATCGCATGGGCGCGATGAATACTGGGGATTACTCGAACGACAATTTCATTGGACAAGCGCACCGTCCCGCCGATCCGGCGCAGAAGGAACGCATCAAGCAACTGGTGCAGCACGCCGAGAAACTGGAGAACACCGAACTGGCGCGCGATCCGAACAACGTGGATATGCTCTATGCCCGCGGGGTTACGCGCGGACAGTTCGCGCTTTACACCGCGCTGATCGAGCGCGCCTGGTTTTCCGCTCTGCGCAATGCGGTGGGAGCGCGTCGGGATCATGAGCGGGTTCTGGAGTTGGATCCGCAGTATACCGACGCGAAGCTGGTGGTGGGGGCGCATAACTACGTCATGGGAAACCTGCCGCTGACGGTAAAAATCGCCGTCGCGCTGGTTGGATTGAGCGGAGACAAAGACAAGGGGCTTCGGTATCTGAACGATGCCTACCGCGGCAATGGCGAAACCAGCGTGGACGCGGGCGTTGTGCTCATGGTGTTCCTGCGCCGCGAACACCGCTACGCCGAGGCTTTGCACATCACCGGCGCGCTGGGTCCGCGGTTTCCGCGCAACTATCTGCTGCCGCTGGAAGATGCGAACCTGCTGCGGGCGTCCGGCAAGAGCGGCGAAGCTCAAGCCGAAGAGGAGTATCGCCGCGTCTGGCAGAACGGGCGCGAGGGGAAGTACGGCAGCCTGCATTACGAAATCGCGGCCATCGGACTGGGCGACCTGCTGCGCAGCGAGAAAAAATATCAGGCTGCGGCTGCTGCTTATGAGCTGGTGAGTGAGGTTGCGGGCGCCGATCCGGAGTTGCTGCAAAAAGCGAACCTGGGAGCCGGCGAGATGTATGACCAGCTCCAGAAGCGGGACCTGGCGGTGAAGAAATACGAGGCGGTGGTGGCTTTAAATTCGGGCAATGCTGAAGCGGACAAGGCCCGCAAGAGGATGAAAGACGCGTTCCGGGAGTAGGGGAGTCATTGAGTCATTGAATCATTGAGGTATTGAGTCATTAAGGTATTGAGTTCAATGACTCAATCGCCCTGCGAGCCCCCATACGGAACATTTCCCTTGCACTCGTCGTATCCTAAGACAGGGAGACACAATATGTACTGCAACGCTTGCGGCAAGGCCATCGCTGAGGACGGGCGTTTTTGCTCCCATTGCGGGAACGTGGTGGGGATTCCGCCCATGCCGAAGAAACTGATGCGCTCACGCGCCGACAGGAAGATCGGGGGCGTTTGTGCCGGGCTGGCTCAGTATCTCGATCTCGACATATCGCTGGTGCGCATCCTCTGGTTCTTCATCACGCTGGCGTGCGGAATTTTCCCGGGCATCGTGGCCTACGTACTGGGATGGATCATCATTCCGGAAGAGCCGTTACTATTGCCAGTTGCAACGTCGCAACAGCCGGTGACGAGCTGATACGGTGGAGAGACGGGCGCCTCGCCCGTCCAGCAGCCCACCGGCCGGGCGGGGACGCCCGGCGCTCCACCACACTCGGCATATAATCTCGGGCTATGGAACGCCTGCGCAGCGACGACGCCGAGATCTTCTATGAAATTCGGGGGAGCGGCCTGCCGGTCGTTCTTCTCCATCCTTTTCCCAGCAACCACGAATTCTGGCATCCGGTGGCGGCGGCGCTCGATTCGCGCTACCGGCTGATTCTTCCCGATCTGCGCGGGCACGGTGACTCGGAGATTGGCGACGGGCCTGCGCTCATGAAGAAGCACGCTAGCGATGTGGCCCGCGTGCTCGATGCGGCTGGCATTGGCCAGGCTGCGTTTGTCGGATGTTCGATCGGCGGATACATCCTGTTTGAATTCTGGCGCCGCTTTCGCGCGCGCGTGACCTCGCTCACGCTCTGCGATACGCGGCCTCAGCCTGATACCGCCGAGGCCCGCGCAAATCGGTTGAAAGCCGCGGCTACGGTCCTCGAGCAGGGAACGGAACCGTTCATCGAGAGCATGATTCCGAAGTTGATGGGAGCGACGACGGTGACTACGCGTCCGGATGTGGTCGATGGCGCGCGCGCCATGATGCGCAAAATGTCAGCCGAGGAAATCAGCCAGGTGCAGCGCGGCATGGCGGAGCGTCCTGACTCGGTCGCGGATTTGAAGACCATCAACGTGCCCACGCTGATCGTGATTGGAGAAGAAGATGTGCTCTCGACCGTTGCCGATGGAGAACTGATGCGGCAGAACATTGCGGGCAGCCAGTTGAAGGTGATTCCGAAGGCGGGGCATTACGCGCCGTGGGAGCAGCCGGAGTTAGTCGGTAAAATCCTGCGCCAATTTCTGGATGGCACGGTGTTGGCATAGCCTAAGGCGGTGGGCAGGGGATGTATCGGACGACTTCTGGCTACTCAACATTGTCAGAGGCGTTGGTGGCAGTGGCTAGGATGCCTAAGAGTGATGAGGCCAGTTCGCGCTTTTCACGACGTTGCTCCACTTTGGTCTGCACGTACTTTCCCGCTAGGGTAATTCCTGGGATGCTTGCGATTAGAGGGCTAAGATGAGGCAGCAACAGCGCCCCACACGAGACCCATCCCGCTGCGGCCAGACTGCCGTATTTCGGCTTGTACTTTTCCTCAAGTTTCCGCGCCGACTGGCGATGTTCGTTTAATAGGCCGCCGATACCGCGTGCAACTTCACTCGACACTCTGTTGAGGTCCGACAGGCTGGCCTCATTCAGTTCAGATGTGGCTTTCGACAGTTGATCGCGGAAACGTGCATTCTCATTGTTCAACCGCATCTCGACCAACGCATCAACGCCTGCGTTTGACAGCCATTCAAACTGCTGTTGACTCAGGGCCTCAATCGTAGCGCGGGTAGCCGGTGAGATAACTTCATGATCTTCGAGAAAGTCTTCCGTTGCAGAGGCGCAAAGTTTGAAGTAATACGCTTGTTGCTCGATGGATAGCAGCGGTTGAGCCCTCAATTCGGTTGCGTTCTCAATCAGGTGGTACTGAGGTTCCAGTCTCTCCAGGATGGCATTGCATACTAGCTGTGAATCGGTTAGGTGCTCCAGTAGATCAAGGTGACCACCCGTACGCCAGATGCGAACTTCTTTGCGATATCGTTCGATTGCAGCATCTAAAGGCTCATCAAGAGGCCCATTCGGAGCGACAAACAATTTCTTACTAGCAACTGCGCTAAGAAAGTCATGACCCTCTTCACTTGCGTAACGCGCCACATCCCCTCCGCTGGGGAACGGGCGTCCGAGAAACTGGGAGAATATTCCCGCGTGGAAATGGTCAAGGCGTGCCTGCGTCGTTGGATCGTGTTTGGCGAGACTGCGCTCATAACTTGGAAATAGAATGATTGGAGGATAGGCACAATCAGAGTCTACAAATGGCTTGAGACGCAGCGCGAAGAACATCGCTTCGAGCAGCCTCACATGAGGGAATTTTTCCTCAGGTCGGTCCGTTTCAATCAATGCGAAGACCGGATCTGGGATGAGAACGGTATCTGCATAGAGAAGAAAGCGTCTGACAGCGTTCAGCTGCGTTTTCCCAAAATGGCTGCCCCCTCCAAGCACAACCTTTAGGCCACCCTGTTGCCCTGCTGCCGCAAATAAGTCAGTCTTTTGCCTTGCATATAAAGCATAAAGACGTGGCATCCCCCACTTGAAGGCTTCCTGCGTCTTCGCGGCCCTCGTCTTTAGACTTGGGACTGTTTCCGAAAACTCGTCCAGCGCAGCAAATCCTCTCGCAGTCTTCCCGGTGGACCGCTGGAAGAACTCGTCAAAGAGGGAAAACAGTTCCCGTTGCTGTGCAATGGCATTATTCATAGAGGAAAAGATAGTGTAATCCCAGCGAAAGACATCGTGAAACACGAGCCGCAGCCGCTCGGGCCGAGCCATTTGATTTCTTGTGGGCGGTCGCCTGCCAAATGCCCCACTCAAGCCAAAAGACGGCTTGAGTGGGCCACCCATCGTCCTAATGTGGGAAAAGAAAACCCGTCCATTACCCACTTCAATCGCCGACCAGTTCGATTTCCGTGGGGTCGAGCTGGTCGAGGGGACGGCTGCTGATGCGGGCAAGCCACAAACTCACGAGCGAAACTCCTCCCAACATGGCGACGCAGCCGGGCCATCCTTTCCAACGCCAGAACACGTCGGTCAGGGTGGCGCCCACGCTTCCTCCCAGATAGTAAAACGCGACGTAGAGTCCGGCGGCCGAGGAGCGGGCGCGGCCGGCGATGGCTCCGGTTTGCACCGTGGCGGCGGCCTGCGCTATGAAAACGCCCGAAGAAAAAATGGCTAGGCCGGCGATGACTACCGGCAGCGATTTGACCAGGGTGAGGAGCAGCCCCGCGATCATCATGGCGCAATAAAGAAAGGTGGTGTGGCGAAAACCGAAGCGATCGAGGAACCGGCCGGACTGGGGTGTGATGACGACTCCGAGCAGATAGACCAGGAAGATGCTGCCCAGTTGTGCCGAGTTCAGATGGAAAGGCGCGGCGGCGAGGTAGAAGTTCGCGTAGGTAAAGCACCCCACCAGCGCGAAGAGCGCGGTAGCGCCCATACCAAAGTTGGCCAAGAGGCGCGGATTGCGCAGATGTTGTTGGGCGTGGTCTAGAACCTGCCGGAGGTGTTCGGCGCGCACAAAGTTTTTCGCCAGAGGAAGCCAGGCGCGGACCAGAACCGCTCCGATCAAGTTGAGGGCGGCGAGCACCAGGAAGGTGGCGCGCCAATGCCAGTGCGTGGCGATGAGGCCGGAGAGGAAGCGCCCGAGAAATCCGCCGATCACGGTTCCCGTCACATACGAAGACATGGCGCGGCCCACGCCGCGTCCGGCCCATTCCTCATTGACGTAGGCGAGCATGACGGCGATGACGCCGGGCACGAAAAGGCCCTGGGCAAAGCGCCAGAAGATGAGCGCGCCGAGGCTGGTGGAAGTCGCGGCCAGGGCGGTAGGAATAGTCAGTAGGAAGAGCGAGGGTACGATGACTTTTTTGCGCCCGCGGCGCTCGGCAATCATGCCGATGAAAGGGGCGGTGAGGGCGGTGGCAAAAATCGTCGCGCTCACGGTGAGACTGACCGCGAGTTCGGAGGCATGAAAAGTTTCTCGCAAGAGCGGCAGCAAGGGCTGGGTGCTGTAAACGTTGAGAAACGTACACATGCCGGCCAGCATGGTTGCGACGGTCGCCTTGTCTAGTCTTGCCAAGAGAAACTGAAACCCCCACGGCCTGACGTTTTGATGATATGCGAAGTGCTGCAGGTGGTGCGGCTGCGCATTCGCGGGCCGGGAGTTTCTTTCTTGACATCGTGCAGGCGTCATTGTGCAGACCGGGCGGGGTGATGTACGCGTCACAGCCTGCGGCGTGGTCACTCTGCTAGAATCTCCGCGTCATGATGGAAGCCTTTCTTGTTCCTGAAAAAACCGTGGTCAACGCCAAAGGAGACGGGCCGTCGCTCGATGTGAGTGGGGCGGAGGGCCGGATTTTTTTGCTGACGCTCGCCATCACCAACATCATCGAGCAGGAATCGCTCGAGGTCAGCATCTTTGGATCAGCGGATGGCGCCGCGTGGGATCCGAAGCCGGTCGCGGCTTTTCCGCAGAAATTTTATCGCGAAGAAATTCCGCTGCTGCTCAATCTGGCAGCGCGGGCAGAGATCAAGTTTGTCCGCGCCCATTGGGAAGTGGGCCGGTGGGGACGCGGGACGGAAACGCCCATGTTTGAATTCCACGTCACGCTGCGGGAAGTTCCGCAGGAACTCCTCGCGGAAGCTGCCGGGCGGGTGCGTACGTCGTAGGCCGGGCCAGTTCGCGCCCTTCTATGAATTGTCATCTCGAACGAAGTGAGGGATCCGCATTTTGCGGCGGACTGCAGATCCCCCACTTCGTTCGGGATGACAAAATCTGAATGAGACTTGAACCGCGGAGCCCACTTTCACCGCGTACGGCTCGCGTCAGAAATCTCCGTTATATTTAATCCATGGCTGATGGTTCGAATGTCATCGTCCGTCCTGCGCGCGGGGTGCGCGGGGTCGTGCGCATTCCTGGAGACAAGTCCATCTCGCACCGTTACGCCATGCTGGCGGCGATTGCGGAGGGCACGAGCAGGTTCCATAATTTTTCAGCGGCGCGCGATTGCGCGAGCACGCTTGATTGCATGGCCAAGCTCGGCTGCGAGTGGAAGCGCCTGAGAGACAAAGGCAAGGACAACGACGAAGACGGGGCGATTGAAGTGCGCGGCGTGGGGCCGCGGCTCGGTGTTCCGGCTGAGGCGCTGGATTGCGGGAACTCCGGCTCGACCATGCGTATGCTGAGCGGAATTCTCGCCGGCCAGCCATTTACCAGCGAGTTATGCGGGGATGAGTCGCTCTCGCGGCGGCCGATGGCGCGCATTATGACGCCGCTTGCGGAGATGGGGGCGAAGATTTCGTCCAGCGATGGCGGCCGACCACCGCTCAAGATTCATGGCGGATCGCTCAAGGCAATCCACTACAAGCCGGAAGTGGCGAGCGCCCAGGTGAAATCGTGCGTGTTGTTTGCGGGGCTGTTTGCCGAGGGCGAGACGGTGGTCGAGGAGCCGATCCGCACGCGCGATCATGGCGAAATTGCGCTTCGGGCTTTCGGAGCGGAAGTCGAACGGACGGGGAATGCATCGCGAATAGTGGGCGGACAGCGGCTGCGCGCGATTGAAGCGCATGTGCCCGGCGATCTTTCGAGTGCTGCATTCTTTCTTTGTGCGGCGGCGCTGTTTCCCGGATCGCAGATGAGCTTGCCCGGAATTTTAATGAATCCGACGCGAGCGCGGCTGCTCGATATCCTGGTGCAGATGGGATTGAGGATTTCGGTCGCGCATCTCGAAGAACATCAGGGCGAGTTGGTCGGCACGATTGAGGCGCGCGGAGCGGCGTGGAAGGGCACAGTAATCGCCGGCGCCGATACGGCCGCGTTGATTGACGAGATTCCGGTGCTGGCGGCGGTTGCGCCGTACTCCGATGACGGCCTTGAAGTGCGCGACGCCAAAGAGTTGCGCGTGAAAGAGTCGGATCGCATCGCGGCCGTCGCTGCCAATCTGCGGAGAATGGGCGCGGAAGTGGAAGAGCGTCCCGATGGAATGCGGATTCCAGGCGGTCAGCATCTGCATGGTGCGGAACTCGATTCGTTCGGTGATCACCGAATTGCCATGGCGTTCGCCGTGGCCGCGCTGCGAGCGGAAGGCGAGACGACGATTCAGGGCGCGGATGCGGCGGGAGTGTCGTATCCGACGTTCTTTGAGGAATTGGAAACCGCCGCCGGCCGATAGTCATTGGTCGTTGGTCGTTATCGTTATCGTAGCGGTCTGCCAGGAAAATTGTGGCTTGCAATCTCCGCTAGCAGTGATAGCATTGACAGCATGGCGACAATCACGATTCGGCAACTTGACGAGAAGACCAAAACCCGGTTGAGGGTCCGTGCCGCCCATCACGGACGTTCGATGGAGGAAGAGGCCAGGGAGATTCTGCGCTCCGCACTGACTGCTTCGTCGCCGGCAAAGGGGAATCTGGCGGAGGCCATCCAGCGGCGATTTGCGGCGTTCGGCGGGCTCGACTTTGAGTTGCCGCGACGCGATGCTCTGCGGCAGGCCCCGGGATTTGGCGAATGATCATCCTCGACACCAATGTTCTCTCCGAACTCATGAGGCCCAAACCCTCCCCTCGGGTGGTGGCGTGGGTTGCGAAACAAGCAGCGACAGAACTATTTACGACGTCAATCACCGAAGCAGAGATCTTTTATGGAATTGAGCTGCTCACCAAGGGCAAGCGCCGCGAGGGGTTGCTGGCGGCCGCGGAAGCTATGTTTGCCGAGGATTTGGCGGGCCGCGTTTTCGGGTTCGAGAGCGACGCAGCGCGAGTCTTTTCCAAGATTGCCGCTGACCGCCGTGCCCTCGGCAGACCTATCAGCCACGCGGATGCGCAGATCGCGGCCATTGCCCAAGTGCGACAGGCCAAGCTCGCGACGCGCAATGTTGACGACTTCGAGGACTGTGGTCTTGATGTCGTTGACCCCTGGAATGGCTCGTGAACTTGGAAACAGTCGCTGGTCGCTGGTCGTTAGCGATGCTTGCTAACGACAAGCGACCAACAACCTTATTTGGGGGAAATCCATTGCCGAATGACAAACCGCAATCTCCCGACGAGCGCCTGCAGCATGAATTCAACCGCTGGGCCGACGACGGCGAGGGCGCGAAGATGGAGCGCCAGCATCTCGACATTACCGAGAAAACGATGCGCCGCATGGATTTGCGTCCCGGTGAACGCGTTCTCGATCTCGGTTGCGGATCGGGGTGGGCGACGCGTTTGTTGGCGCGCATGGTCGGAGAAGGGCCGCAGGGTTTCGGGCAGGTGGTCGGGGTCGACATTTCCGACGAGATGATCCGGCAGGCGCGGGCGGCTTCGAAGGAATTCGACAACGTGATGTTCGTGGTCGGATCGGCGGCGCAAATTCCCTGGGAAGAAAACTTTTTTGACAAGGTGCTTTCCGTCGAATCGTTTTATTACTATCCAGATCAGGAACGCGCGCTGGCCGAACTTTTTCGCGTCATGGCGCCGCACGGACGGCTGTTCATTCTCATTAACCTCTATAAAGACAATCCGTATTCATTGCAATGGGTGCCCAAGTTGAAAGTGCCGGTGCATGTTCGTTCGGCGGCGGAGTACGTCGAACTGCTGAAGAAGCACGCCTTCGAAAACGTGGAGTATGCGCAGATTCCCGACGACACGCCCACGCCCGAAAACTATCAGACGACTTCGTTCCACACTCTGGACGATATGCGCGCCTTCAAGCGCATCGGTGCGCTGCTGCTCATGGCGTCAAAGCCCGATGTGCGGAATCCGGCGCCGGGGTACACGATCTACTGACCTTCTAGCGTTGGTCGAGCAGGTGGATGGTTTCGAGGATGGTATTGCCTACGATTTCCAGACTCTTGGGGCTTAGCTTGTCCATGGTGTCTTGCGCGGTGTGATGGAAGACGTTGTTGTAGCCGTAATCGAGGTCGATGACGTCGGCACTGGGGACGCCGCGTTTTACAAAGGGAAGGTGATCGTCATCGATGGGGCCCTCGCGAGCGTAGAAGTGGGACTGGTAGCCTCCGCGCTCGGCAGCGGAGTGGATGAGATCGAGCAGCCAGGGAGTGGAGTTGGTATCGCGATCGATGTTGAGGTCGGCATCCCCGATCATGTCCATTACCATTAGCGCTTTAATCTTCTTGAGCGTGCCGTCTTTCTCCCATTTTTCGGCGAGATGGCGGGTGCCGTAGAGACTGTCGGTGTCGGACCACTTCTGCACGGCTTCTTCGCCGTCGGTCCACACGAGCCAGACGCTGTACCCATCGCGTCTTTTTCCCGATCCCCCGCCGCGCAGCTGGTTGGCGAATTCGACCAGGATGGCGGTGGAAGAGCCGCCGTCGTTGGCGCCGACGTAGCCGATATTGCGCAGCGGGTAGTTGGTGTCATAGTGGCCGAGGATGACGATGATGCCGTCTTTGGTGCCGGGAAATTTCGCGATGATGTTGCGGACTGGGAATTTCCCTTCCACGGTGTCGGCGGTAAAGGCGTCGTCTTCGACTTGGTCGCCTTTGAGATGGTCGACGATGTAACGCTCTAGCTTCTTGTGATTCTCGCTGCCTATGTAGCGCGGGCCGAAGGCGGTAACTTCGCGAGTGTACTGGAAGGCGCGTTTGGCATCGATGTGCGGGAGTGGGGCGTTGTCGGTTGGCGCGGTTTCGGACGGAACTGGCGTCGCCGCGGTGGATTCGGATTTTGAGGCTGCGCTGGCTGTGGCGCCGGCGGAGGTTCCCTTAGTGCAGGCTATAGAGTTCGCCAGGGCGATGGTCAGTGGCAGCGCCAGACAAATCTTTAACCACAGGGGGCACAGGGGAACACAGGGGAAGGCCTGGCTAAGTCCGATTCTAGTTGCGCGTGTTTTCATTGGTTTTGCTGTGCCCTCTGTGATTAGGACTTTTTCTTCTCCGCACGTTTTTTGCGCTGGTTGGGATGCACGAGCCAGGCGATGCCGGTGCTCAGGATGTACAAGGCCACCATGGGCGCGGCGAAGATGCACATGTTCAGGATGTCAGGAGTGGGCGTGATGATGGCGGCCACGACGAAGATGCCCAGGATGGAGTAGCGGATATTGCGCCACATCCAGCCGGCGCTGACGATGCCCATCAGCGCCAAAAAGAATACCAGGATCGGCATTTCGAAAATTGCGCCCAGGCCGACGATGATGGTCAGAAACAGAGAACTGTATTCGGTGAGCGTGATCATCGGCTGGAAGTCTTTCCCGTAGCCGATCAGGAACACCAGCGCCTGCGGGAGAACGACTTTGTAGCCGAAGTAGCCGCCGGAGAGGAACAGAGCTATGGTCGATGCCATGAAGGGCATGACGTAGCGCTTTTCGTTGCGGTAAAGACCGGGCGAAATGAAGCACCAGATCTGGTAGAGCACGAAGGGCGAGGCGACGAACAAGCCGGCCATCATCCCGACTTTCAGGTACAGGTTGAAAGGCTCGATGGGATTGACGTAGACGAGCTTTGCCGAGAGGCCATTGCGCTGGAGCGCCTCCATGATGGGACGCTGCATGATGGCGTAGATATTCGAGGCATATCCCCAACAGGCGAAGAAGCCGACCACGATGGCGATGATGGAATAGACGAGCCGCTTGCGGAGTTCCTCGAGATGATCGAGGAAGCCCATGGTGGGCATTTGCTCCTTGTCCTTATCGTTATCCTTGGCGGATTCGTTGATGGGTGAGGAGGCGGTTGCTTCAGGCATCGGGCGCAACCTTCGAAGCCTCAATCCTCGGAGCTTCAACCCCCGGAGCTTCAATCCTGGGAGCGGGAGCAGGCTCGGGAGACGGGGCAAGCCCCGTCTCTACAGTGGCATTTTCGGCAGCAGCATGTTCGGCGGCAACTTCGGCAACATATTCGGCAACTTGGAGCTTTTCGGCGGGCGGGGGATTGAAGATTCGGTTGGCTAGCGATCCGAGCGGGGCCTGGAGTGGCGGCAGGATCTGCTGCCGGGGACGGCCACTGCTGGCGTTGCCGCTCGGATCCAGCGAGTTGATTTCGGATTCGATCTGCGAGCGGAATTCGTTCGAAGCGCGCCGGAACTCGTTGAGGAGGCGCGCGACTTGGCGGCCGATCTCGGGCATTTTCTTGGGGCCGAAAAGGATCAGCACCAGAAGAAACAGGAAAATCATCTCGCCCGAGAAGCCAAAATTCATAGCCCTATCATAATGCGGGACGGGGGAAACGGGAAACTCGCGCGGCTGGGGCGGGCGGAAATAATGAGGCGGAGTTGGCCGCGCAGGGACGGCCGCGAGTGGTCGTCCCTGCGCGCAACGGGGATGTTGTTAGTGTCGTCCGAAGGTGTAGCCGATCGACGCCCCGAAGCGGGTGGCGTACGAGGAGCTGAACAACTGGTTGTTGGTGACGAGGTAGACTTTGGCCTCCGGACGGATGAAGAAGCCGCCCTTGGGATAGAACTTGAGGCCGGCGCCGAAGTCTCCCATGAAGTGTTTGTCGCTGTTGTAGTTGGAATTGTAGCCATTGCCACATTCCTGGCAGTAAATACGGGTGTCTACGGCGCCGATGCCGGCAGCCAGCTCCAGATAGGTGTGGCTGGCGAGTTTAGGCGCGTAAACCCCGTTGAAGTCCAAAAAGAGTGGACGATAAGGGGTGGGGGGAATGCCGGGGTACTCACTCTGGGTTGCTCTCCAGTAGACTTCTGCTCCGAGGCCGAAATTGTGCCAGAAGAGCACGTCGCCGCTAAAGCCGGGATAGGTGCCGCCGGTGAGTGACGGGCCTGTCGAGTTGGCCGCCGGCGCTTCCACAGTGCTGACGCCGAAAGCCAAGTCGACTTTCTGGGCCTGCGCGGAATTCGAGAACGCCGCCAGGGCAGCACAGGCAAACGTCAAAAGGACGGCAATACGTAGTGTCTGTTTCAATCGAAACCTCCGGTGAAGTTTTTTGATTTTAACAAGTTGGATGCAAGTAGAGAGCGTGACGCTGCCGGGTGGAAGGGAGATTTACAAGAATTTACGGTGGCCGGAAGACCATGGACTGACGGGTTTTATCGGAACGCCAGTTTGAGTCACGAAAATGCGTGCCTGCACATACGGGCGAATGTTGGGCGAATATTCTTGACTTAGTCGAGAGCTTGCGGGCGGTTCAGTAAGCCAGCAGGATGCGCAGGTCGCGAAGATTATTTCCGGTGGGTCCGGTGATGACGGCGTCGCCGAGCGCGTCGAAAAGAGGATAGGCATTGAAGGCGGAGAGCGCGTGCTGCACGGCTTCGGCGTTGCTGGCGCGGGCTTTTGCTCGATCGAGGGTGCTGCCATCGACTACGGCGCCGGCGGCAGGACTGTTGCCGTCGATGCCGTCGGTGCCGGCACTCAGCACGGTAATGTCGTGTCCCGATATTGATTCGGCGCAGGCGAGGGCGAACTCCTGGTTGCGTCCGCCGATGCCGCCATCGCGGACGGTCACGGTCACCTCGCCGCCGGAGATCAAACAGACGCGCGATACGGTGCGACGCAGTTCGTGCAGGCGGTTGAGCAAGTAGGTGGCGGCTTTGTCGTAGGGCCAGTCGTCGCAGGAGTTATCGACTTCGACGGCGAAACCGGCGCGGGTGGCGGCGATGGCGGCTTCATCGATGGCCACTTTGTTGGAGAGCACGGTCCACCAGCGAGCGCGGACGAAGGCGGGGTCATCGGATTTGGGCGTCTCGTCGAGGGCGTGCTGTTGGAAGAGGCTGGCAACGGAGGCAGGGAATTGATCGACGAGGTTGTATTGGGCGGCGATGCGCTCGCAATCATGGATGGACGTGGAATCGGGCATGGTGGGGCCGGAGGCGAGCGCGTCGGGCGTATCGTCGGGCACGTCGGAGACAAGAATCGAAACCTGCTGGGCGGGATAAGCTGCCTGGGCGAGGCGTCCGCCCTTGACGGCGGAGAGATGTTTGCGGATGGCGTTGATCTCGGCGATGGGCGCGCCGGAGTTCACAAGCGCGCGGTAGGTGGCTGCGAGATCGGGTAGGGAAATTTCGGCGTCTTTCAAAGTCATGACGGGCTTTTCGACGATGGAGGAGCCGCCGCCGGAGATCATAAAGATGGCGAGCGCAGTGGAGTCGAGAGCGCTCAGCGAGTTGAGGATGGCGCTGGCGGCGAGGATGGATTCGGCGGTAGGGGTGGGATGTCCGCCACGAAAATAGCGGAAACCGTGCACCTGGCTGGCGGGCTCGACCGACGATGCGACGATGCCGGCTTCGAAACTGCCGCTGCCGAGTTGGGCTTCGAGGGCGGCGGCCATGGTGTGCGCGGCTTTTCCGATGGAGACGACGAAGACGCGATGGTAGGAATCGAGATCGTGGAGATCTTGGCCGATGCGCAGGACGCGGCGCTCGCAGTGCACGTTGCGGGCGAAAGCGCTTTCGATGGAGGCGTTCTTGAGCGCGGCGGCGAAAATTTCGCGCGCCGTTTCGCGCATGCGAGCAAACTGCCGCGAGCGTTCTGGAGCGATCTCCGCCATGTTGAACGATTATAGAGAACAGCAATATAATCGTGCGCCATGCCAGCGAAAACTAAAGTCGCCGACAAGAAGCGGGAGTTCGAGCTTGCCTTTCAGGGTCTGCGGAAAATTCTGAAGCCCTATGACGAGAAGCTGCGGGTGCTCAAAGACGGCCCGGGCGGTTACATGAGCGAATCGAAGTCGATTCGTTATCAGGGGAAACCGGTGATGTTCGCATCTATCACGAGCAAAAGCTACGTGGCGTTTCATCTCTTTCCGGTGTACATGTTTCCGGATTTGCTGAAAGGAATTTCTCCGGAACTGAAAAAGCGCATGCAGGGCAAGACGTGCTGGAATTTCAAAAAGGTCGAGGAAGCGCTGTTCGCGGAACTGGGAGGAATCGTGAGAGCGAGCTTCCAGCGGTTTGCGGAATTCGGGGAGCGCGACCTGAGCCGAGAGGATGGCCAAGCGCTTTGGGGTAAGTCGAAGAATTTGTAATTGGTAATTTGTGATTTGTAATTTCACAATCGTGAGCTTCAAAATTACAAATTACAAATTGCCAATTACAAATTTGTAGTCTCTTTCACCCACGTTTCAATCGCTTCCCGCATTTCGCGCAGGCGGCCTTCAAAAAAGTGATCTCCAGCTTCGATGCGGACCAGCTTCTTGGGGTCGGCGAAGGTGTTGACTAGGGCCTCGAGTTTGCCGGCGGGAGCGAACTGATCGCGCGCTCCGCTGACGAACAGTTTGGGCTTGGTGCACGTGCGCAGGAATTCGAAATCGTAGACGCGGTCGTCCATGCGATCTGCGAACCGGACAGCGGGCAGGCCGAGGGCGGTGAGCGTGCGGACTCGATCGTCGGGACATGCGGCGCGCAATCCCACGACGGCTCCGAAGGAAAAGCCGGCGAAAATAACGGGGAGCGTGAATTCGCGTTCGAGCCAATCGAGGGCGGCGCGCACGTCTTCGACTTCGCCGATGCCGCCGGCGTGGTCGCCTTCGCTCAGGCCAGTGCCGCGGAAGTTGAAACGGAGCACGGGAAATCCGAAGCCGTTGAGCGCTTTCATGGCGTGGAAGACGACTTTGTTGTGCAACGTTCCACCGTAGAGCGGATGCGGATGGCAGACGACGGCGGCATGCGTCGCGTTGGGCGATCCGGCGTTGAGGAGAGCTTCGAGGCGTCCGGCGGGGCCGGCGAGGAAGAGCGAGCGGATGGCGGAAGTTTCCGGGGGCACGGAATCAGAGTACAACAGACCAGTTGTCAGTTATCAGTTTTCAGTTGTCAGTTGTCAGTAAATTCTGGGCGAATTGACGGATTACGCCGCGATTCACTTACTATCCACTATCCAGCAATCACTATCCACTGTTACGCTTTTGCTGCATGGACCTGTTTGCCCTCACCCGCCGGCTTATCGATATTGAATCCATCACTCCGAATGAAAGTGCGGTGGGAGATTTCCTTTGCGATGAACTGCGGCTACGAGGGCTCGAAGCTCGGAAAATGCCAGTTGAAGGTTCGCGCGCGAATGTGGTGGCTACCTGGCCGGGGCATGTTCAACCGGAGATTGTTTTCTCCACCCACATGGATACGGTGCCGCCGTTCATTGCGTCGTCTGAAGATGCCGGGCGTATCTACGGGCGCGGAGCGTGCGACGCGAAGGGAATTATTGCGGCCGAGATTCTGGCGGCGGAGAAGCTGCGCGGGGCGGGCGTTTTCGTTGGGCTGCTGTTTCTGGTTGGGGAGGAGCGGGACTCGATTGGCGCGAAAGTGGCCAACCAGCAGCCGATCGGAGCGCGCTTCATGATCAACGGCGAGCCAACGGAGAACAAGCTGGCGCTGGCAAGCAAGGGGGCGCTGCATGTGGAACTGGTGGCGCGCGGAAAGATGGCGCACTCCGCGTATCCGGAACTGGGCGAGTCGGCGATCGACAAGCTGGTGGAAGCGCTGCACCGTTTGCACGCCATGAAGCTTCCCGAAGATGCCGAGGTGGGCCCTTGCACGAAGAACGTTGGCTCGATTCAGGGCGGGCGCGCGCCGAACGTGATTTCCGATTTTGCCAAGGCTGATCTTTTCTATCGACTGGTGGGTCCGACGAACGCATTGCGGCGCGAGATTACGGAGGCCGTCCGCGAATTGGCCGAGGTTCGCTTCACCCGCGAGACTCCGTTCCTGCGGCTGCGAACACTGGACGGTCTGCCGACGATGGTCGCGGCTTTCACAACCGATGTCCCGTCGCTTACGAGTTGGGGCGAGCCGCTGCTGCTGGGGCCGGGCTCGATTCACGTGGCGCACACCGAGGGCGAGTTCGTAGAGAAAGCGCAGCTGCGGGAAGCGGTGGAGATTTATTTTGCGATGGCGAAAAAACTTGGCTCTTAGCTGTTGGCTGTTAGCTCTCGGCTTTTGGCTTGGTTTACACCGCAGAGGTCCCATTCTTGCCTGCTCTCGCGATAGACTCTCCTGATGGACACCGGCTCGCTTAATTCCCTCGCTCGCGCTTCTTCTTCCTACCTGCGTTCGGCTATGCATCAGCCTATTCAGTGGCATGAGTTTGGCGAGGAAGCTTTTCGGGCGGCTCGACTGGCGAACAAGCCTGTGCTTTTGGATATTGGGGCGGTTTGGTGTCATTGGTGTCATGTGATGGATCGCGAGTCGTATGACGATGCCGAGGTGGCGGCGATTGTTAACGAGCATTACATCGCGGTGAAGGTGGATCGGGACGAGCGTCCGGATATTGACAGCCGGTATCAGGTGGCAGTGAGTGCGCTCACAGGGCAGGGCGGGTGGCCGCTTACGGCGTTTCTTACTCCCGACGGCAAACCGTTTTATGGAGGGACGTATTTCCCTCCGGCGGACGCTTATGGGCGGCCCAGTTTCAAGCGCGTGCTGCTTTCGATTGCTCAGGCATATCGCGACAAGCCTGGCGAGGTGCTGGAGCAGGCGCAGATGGTCGAGAGCGCAATCTCGCGGACGGAATCTTTTTTGGCGGGCGGCGGGAAGGTATCCGCGACGGTGATTGACGGGATTGTGGAATCGGCACGGAAGATGTTTGACGAGGTCAACGGCGGATTTGGAAGCGCGCCCAAGTTCCCGCATCCGGCAGCGCTCGATCTGGTGATGGATCAGTACGTCCGAACGAAAGATGAAGAACTGCGCACGATTTTTGTCCACACGCTGGAGAAAATGGCGCGCGGCGGCGTCTATGACCAGTTGGCGGGCGGCTTCCATCGCTACTCGGTCGACGAGCGCTGGATCGTGCCGCACTTCGAGAAGATGTGCTACGACAACTCGGAGTTGCTGAAGAACTATGTGCATGCTTACCAGGCGACAGGGGATGAATTCTTCGCAGGGGTGGCGCGCGACATTATTCGCTGGATGGATGAATGGCTCAGCGACCGCGCGCACGGCGGCTTTTACGCTTCGCAGGATG
>Ga0116134_1000498_pt1 | contig 20376 bp, 20 predicted proteins | sample June2015DPH_19_5_FD_89737 | JGI IMG/M metagenome (GOLD analysis project Ga0116134, IMG submission 89737) | Peatland microbial communities from SPRUCE experiment site at the Marcell Experimental Forest, Minnesota, USA - June2015DPH_19_40 | ecosystem: Environmental > Terrestrial > Soil > Wetlands... | reverse complement strand
TGGGCGTCACTGGCCCGTACCACATACTGACCGGTGAGGTCGTTGTATTCACCCCCGCGGAACCCCGTCACCATTCGCGACGGGATGTCCAGTGAGCGCAGCATCACCGCCATCGAACTGGCGAAATATTCGCAGTGCCCGTGCTTTCTCTCGAACAGGAAATTAGCCAACGGGTCCCGCGGCACACTGCTGGGTAGTTCCAGCGTGTATCCGAAGTGGCTGGATAGATACTGCTCCACCGCGACCGCCTTTTCATAGTTGCTGGGAGCTTGTGCGGTGATTTCCTCCGCCAGCTTCGAGATGCGAATATCGAGCGGCGGCAGTTTCAGGTAAGCGTCCATGCCTTCGGGCGCGGTGTTCGCCGCCAACCGAAGCTCGTCGCTGTCGATCTCGGCCAATTGCGACTCGGCATCATATCGAGTGATGGGATGGTCGGCATCGAGATCATAGACAGCTCCCCCGGCATCCCTACTCACCTGCCGGAAATTTCCCGCGAGACTCTGCGGCCGCTCCGCCAGAAAGAAAACGTTGGTTCCAATCGGCTCCATCAGGACGCGATAATGAATGGATCGCCTTGCAACCGCCGCGGGGCCCCGCGGGTCCGCTGCCGGCGCCAGAAGATAGCTCCCATCTCCGGCCGGTCGCAGCAGTTTCTGCTCAAACGAATTCGACCAGACCGTGCCGTTAAAATTGCTCAGCGCAACCCCACGCCACTTCAAGTCGTAAGCCCCTTGCAAATCGTTCTGAATCTCGATGTGCATGACCACGGCACTAGACTGCTGAATCTGGCCGATGCGGCCCAGTTGTACGCGATCCGTGAAGCCCGTCGAGACATCGCTCGTCGGAGTGTAAGCGCTGAGATAGCGTGACGAAATGCGGGGAAGCAAGAAGAAGATCAAAAAACCGCCAGCCAGGATCATCAGCATGAGCGCCGGGGCGATCGCGAGCAGTGCGTAGGCCATGCGCCGAGGTGGAGAAATAACCCCTGGCGGGATAACTCCTGAAGGGTTAACGCGAGGAGAAATAACGCCACCAGAGGCGACGTGTGGATCCTGCGCGTGGGTTTGCTCGGCAGTGACCGAGTGCCGCATCTCCATCAGCACAAAAGTGACGACCGCAACCAGCAGGAAGCCGGCAAAAGAGAACAAGAAAACACTGCCGACGGTGAGCACGGCGGCCGCCAGAACCATCCCAAACGAAAGGGCCGCGAGCATATAGTGGTCACGCGTCTTCTGCAACGAGAATAGCCGGACGACGATCAGGAAGAGCACCAGGTGAACGGTTGCTCCCAGAAAGCCGCGCGAAACGAAGAAGTAGTCGGCGAGGTAAATGAATATGTAAATCAGCGTCAGGACATTGGTCCAGCGTTCCAAGATTACAAACTCACGCCGCGTCAGAAGCTGGAATCCGCGAAGCGCCAGCGCCAGCCCCACCAGAACTACTGCCGGCAGATCCAGCCCTCCGGTCGAAGCCAGAGTAGCGAAACCACTGAGCACGAGCAGATAAAGCGCCACGTTAAAGTAGCGCTCGATGGCCTTGGCCATGGTGGTCGTCGCCATGGTAACCGCGCTCGGGTTGTTTTGGGCTTCCGTCACGATAAGCTTCTATTCTTGGCGAAACCGGCGCGGAAGGGAAGTGTCCGCAGTAACAAGGTCGCCGTAAAGGACAATGTCTGGGCCAAAGTTCTCCGGCTCATTAATCCGGTAAACGCCTCTCCAGTCTTCGCGCCCATTCGCGTCGGATACCTGTACTGATCTGAATTCGGTCTGCTACAATTCATTCACGGAGCAGGGACAGCTCCTCCGGTCGCAGTTTCGCATGATGTCCTGAGATTACCCGTTTCGACCAGGATTGCAGAGAGAGATGCGGTGAAAATGGTGGAAGCACGCGAAACCGTGAGAGGCAGGGACGGGTTGTAAACATGCGGGTTTGGCCCTAACCGTATGTAAAGCAAGTGGGGACGTAGTTCAGTTGGTTAGAACGCTGCCCTGGCATCCCATCTAAGTAATATCTTCATCTACTTCAGTCAGTTACGCGTCTAGTGCCTCCGTCGCACTGTCACCAAGCCGAGAACAATTGTTTCTAACCGTCCCGCTGCCCGTCGTCTCTCATTTGCATCCTCACGATCTGCCTGATCTTGACTTGAATCCTCCATAAGTCAGGTAGACGCCGAGGACGAGCGAAATAGCTGAATACAGGTAGAAGAATTGTTGATAGTGAAGCTGCTGAAGAAAGAGTCCCGTTTCCATCTCAGGCGGCAGGAACAAGAAGAACAGGCTTTTGATGAGCGCCATCCAGCCGACGAGGGTGACAACAACCGCGAGCGCACTGCCCGACCAGATATTGTGCGCGAGAACCATCGCCAGCCCAGCCGCCAGCGTGATTACGCCGATGATCAACGTCATCGATGGGTTCTGAAGAAGGGCGGTCACCGTCTCCACAGTCGCTTGGCTGTGAGTCATCATGGATAGCCCGATGAGAATGCAGTACAGCCCGATCAACCTGCTGAGAAAAAGTGTACGCGGCGACATGGTGACCTCCAGCCGTTGTAACGTATCCTAACTTAGCTGTTTCGAGCGAATCGGCCAATCGAATAGCGGAATAGCAGAGGTCCTACTCTATTTCTTTTTCAGACGCCAAACGATAGTGAGCGGGTCTCGACCCTTGCCGGGGCTGATGAGTCCGCGTTGTTCCATCGCTTTGATGGTATTGCGATTGGCGGACAGAGGGCGTATTTCTTCATTATCTTTCAACCGCCGCAGAACTGGGTTGCCGCCAAGCGAATCAGTTTCAAGCTGGTACCCGTCTTGGATGTGCGACAGCAGGTCTTGTTCGACCTCAGTGAGTTTTGGCGGGAGATTAGCAGTTTTCTTCTTCACTTTATTCATGTCCATTCGCAATGAGGTTAGCTGTCCGATTCCCCTAGTCGAAGTACTGGGGGCTCGGTTCGGCAGCAGAGAAGAATTCAGAAAATTGATGTTTGAAGTCCAATGGCGAACCGATGCCGCTAGAACTCCACGTGTGCTCGGAAGGAGGGCACCAGAACAGGTCCTCGGTCACGGTTGTAGCCTGGGTTGTTGATATGCTGCACGCCCGGTGCAACGTAGACACCGCGCCACACGTGCAGCGTGTAATAGCTCTCGACGATGTTTTCACGACCGTAGTTCAGAGCTCCGTCGCCAAGCAGGAACCCATAGCCTCCATCGGCAAGGTAGGTCTGGTGATCTTTCGAAATCGCGTTACTCACCAGCGCCAACCCCGCGCGATCATAGCGGCGGTGCCACAAGGCGCCATTTGCACCTAGGCCTCCTGCAAAGGTCTGGCCAACTTCGTTTTGTCATTGTTCCACCCAAAACGTCCGAAAGCCGTCAGATTGCGGGTGAGGCTCTGCTCCACATTGATGCCGAAACCATACTTGCGCGTGATATGCCAGGGATGATTGGTGATCTCCGGCGTGGGAACCAAACCTTCTTCGAATTGGGCCACCGCATCGCGATAGATTCCCATGTTCGCGTAGTTCGTGTACGCGAGCAGACGCACTGCCCCCGCTTTTTTCGGAATCAGGCCTCGGCGCAGTTCGTATTGCCAGTTCTCCGCGTGCACCTGCCACGGCTTCCACACCAAGTCAATTCCGTTGGCAACTTTAGGCATGAGCGCTTCCACGAAGCGAAATCCCCAGTTGCGGTCCTCATAATCAGCGGTGACCCCAACCGTGTAGCCGCGGGTGTCGGCAGCGAAGTCCCAGGCACCGGTTTGGTCGATGGTCCAGTTCGTGAATTGGAAGTGACTATCGGAACCAACGGAATTCTGGTCGAAAAAGTCGGCCAGTCCGAACTTGCCGAGGCGTACCTCCAGCCGACGCCGGGGCAGCTCATCAAACAAAGAGAGAGCATTGCGGTCGTTTTCGATCTTGTCTTTGCTCAAGGCGAACACTTTATGGATCATGCCGCGCGCCAGATAAGGGGCCGTGCTCAGTGGCGACCCTTCGCCGGGAATGCGGACCACATCCAAATTAGTAATTCCACCCAGCCCAAGGGCGTTGCTTAGACCGCCACCAGCAGCATCTTCGACGTCTACCAGCACTTCGGTCGAATTGTTCAGCCGCACTCCGGTACACAGGGTCATCACCCGGGAGAGCGCCTTCTGGTAGTTGGGACTCAAACTGTGCCTTCCGCTATAGGCAGCGCGAAATGGTGGGTTCCACTGAAAAATGAAATTAGCCTGGCCAGAGAGCCAGAAGCGCGTGTCGCTGAAGTGAGGGAACATCGCTTCTACAGGCAGGTCGGAGGCTGCAGAGGGTGGGTCGGCAAGATCGGACACTGGTGCGGAGGCCTTGGCCGGCGTCGGCGAGCTTGTCTCAAGGGCCGCAAACGCGGACTGAGGCTGTGGCTCCTGGCTTTTCGCGGTGAGCGCACAGGCCATCGTGACGAGGAGCCCAAGTGTGACGCGCATCACCAATCGCCTATTGTTTACTGCCAACCCTATGAATTTGTAGTTTTGACTTGGCATTTCTCAACTCCCTTTCCGTACTGCAGGCAGACGGTTGAGCGTCCACATGTCTAGTCCAACATGCGGTGCTTGAGGTTCATCACGTCGCGATACGGGACAACGCCCAGAATGACATCGTTGGCGTCAGTGACCGGAAGCGCCCTAAAGCCGTATCGGATGAACGCATCCGCTGCCTGCTTCATAGTGCTGTCAGGGTTGAGACTGATGAAATGTTCAACCATAAGGTTTTTCAACAGGTCATCATCCTCAGCCATGAAGAGCTGCTTGATATCAATCACTCCGAGGAGTTTGTTGTTCTCGTCGACAACGTAGAAATACATGACCACGTCCATTGATCTCGCCGCCTCCCGAAATTTTCGACGTGCCTGCTTAACGGCCATGTCCGGCGGGCATTTGATGAACTTATTCGTCGTGAAAGTCAGAATGTTGGTTTCATGCTTCTCCAGAATTTCTTCGATCTTCGCAACCTTGGTGGGTTCCAGCAGGCCGAGGATTGCCCTCTTCTCGGTGGCAGGCAGAACTGCCAAGATGTCGGCCGCCTGCCCCGAAGTCATCTCACCGATGAGCTGAGCCACCCGCTCTTTGCGGAGAGAGAACACGATGTCGCGCTGCACGGCGGGGTCAATCTCCTCCAGCGTGTCGGACGCGTGTTCTGTGTCGAGACCCTCAAGAATGCTCACCCGCTGGCTACTGTCCAGCTTCTCCACGATGTCGGCCAAGTCTGCCGGGTGGATTTCAGAAAGCTCCTCTTTCACGATGTTCAACTTCACGCTTCCGTGGAGCGCCCCCAACTGCGGGGAAAGCGGCTGAACATAGGACCAGGGAATGAGCTTCTTCTTCGCTTCATCCGCTCGTTTGTAGAAATGGTCGGCCAGACTTCGAAATCCGATCTGGCGCAGCAAGCCGTAGCGGCTAATGTCAACATCGCTGACATAAAGATTGCCGTTGGTGCGGACCAGTCGAATGTCGTAGACCACTTCGACCTCCCGGTCCTCGGTGTCCAGCACCTTCTTGTCGATCAGGTAGTCCCTCAGCGGAACTTCTTCAGGACCCAACTCACGCACATAGGTGCTAGGATCGCCATTGTTCACGGTGATCTCGCGGGGACTGAAGGACCGCACTTTCGAAAACGGAACCAGCAAGGCCGCTTCGCCGAATGGACGAGCAATCTGAAAATGGGTGACTTCCGCCACGTTGCCTTGGTCGAGCGCGATCACATCTTTCAGCTTGCCGACCTTCCGGTCGTTGAAGTAAGCACGTGCTCCCAGAAGATCGGTTAGGAAGAAGATCTCTTCTACGGAGTTCTTGACGGCGGTCGTTCCGTTCATAAAGCACCTCGAACTAGTGCAGCAAAGTGATGAACTTGTAGATCATGATTCCGACCAGGAGCAACAGATAGAAACGCAACGCACCGAGAGAGAACCGGACCCATCGCGTCATCTCGATGTGAGGCTTTGCGTATTTCTGGTTGATGTCCCTGACAGCTCCGGCCGTGTTACGAAAGAAGTCAATAATCACTGTTCTTCTCCAGACAATTGCTTAACCACCGAGTATCTTTGGGAAAATCGCGCTGATCCCGTAGAGAGTGGAAATGACGATAATCACGACGACGATTCCGATGTTGGCAACGTTCTGAAACCAGGTGTTTTTGTACTGCCCCATGGTCTCCTCGTTGTTGAGCAGCAGGATGAGAAAGACCAACGCTGCTGGCAGCAGCGTTACCGCGATGACTTGGACGAACAGAGTGATGAGCACCAACGGTGCGCGAGGTATCAAAACAACGGTTCCGGCCAGCAACAGGTCGAAAAAGTAATAGGCATAGAACCAGGGCGCTTCCTTTACCTTGTGGTTCAACGAGTGCGCCCATCCGAAGACCTCGCCGAAGGCCCATGAACTCGCTAGGGATATGCAGATTGCGCCCAGGAAGCCGGCGTCGAATAGGCCAATCGCGAGGAGAGCCCCCACGTAATGGTTGATGGGCATGAAGCGGAGGGCAGCGGTAGCAGCGTCATCGATCATCTGGCCAGGAAGCAGCGTGGCCGTCAGGATCACGCAGCCTGCGGCCACAATCACTGTCAGCAACGAACCGACGCCGGTGTCGATCTTGCCCCACAGCATGTCCTTCTCCTGCATGCCCTTGTCCACCACAGCGCTCTGCTGAAAGAAAATCATCCAAGGAGCGATGGTGGTGCCGATATTCGCCATCAACAGAAAGAACAGAGCATTCGTAAATCCTCCCGGCGGGAGATGCGGGATGAAGCTGCCATGAAGGATCTTGTCCACCGGTGGGTTGATCATGAGAGCGGCGGGAATGTAGATCAGGTTCAACCCGCAGAACACGAGCGCGGCCTTCTCCCAAGTCCAGTAGCGCCCCTGCAGGACCATGGTTCCCATAAGGATCCAGCCGACAATCACAGTAACGATGGGGGGCACGCCGAAGATGCTCATGGCCGCTGTCATGCCAATGAACTCCGTGATCATGGTCAGCCAGTCCAGGAACACCAGATCCAGAAGAGAGAACCAGCCCCAGAAAGCGCCGAAGGAATGAAAAATGGCCTCCGCATGGCCGCGCTTTGTCACTGCCCCGAGCCGTACGGTCATCTCCTGAACGTAGTAAGCAACAGGGCCTAACAAGATCAGGAACCAGATCAGGTGGAAGCCATACTGTGCACCGGTCGCCGTGTAGGTCGTAATGCCTCCGGCGTCGTTGTCGGCAACCATGACAATGATGCCCGGACCGGCAATGATGAGGTACAGCCTGATCGTCTTCAGGATCTTCTTGTACCGGTAATAGAATGTTGAAAGAATATTCACGTGCCTGGCCTCGACGAAATTAATTAAGAAATCGCTACTCGTGCCTCCGTGCCGGGAGTTGGATTGCTCCCCCGGCCAATAGCAGGTTGGACGCATTGTGGTGTCGCCGAACGAAACCTTGGAGGAATGGGGGATCGCGCAACAGTCCAGAGCATCTGGAGCCGCGGTCTGCCATGTTCGTCGGTGACCGTGACCCATTTCATGCTCAACTGCCGCTTGCGGTCTTCGGTTTGTTCCCTTTGCCTGAACTTGACGTCTTGGTAGCAGACGGCATCCGCAGACAGCTCCGTCCTCATCTTTGGTGCGACGAAAATGGTGCACATTGTCGGTTTCCTCCTTTCCTTCGTATTCTTCTCAAGCCTTGGTGCCTATCTCTGCTTTCCACCCTGCGCCTTGTTTCGGAGCGGCATCCCTCGGCTACGCTTGGAGTCTCCGCGCAGCCGATGGACTAGGACGCCAATCACTGCCGCCCAGAACGGAATCAGAACGATGACAACCAAAACTTGCCCAACCAATGCACGGGGAACTCCCGTCCCACGAGCCGAGAAGCCCACTCGCCGCAGCCTTATCGCTGCTGAGGGGGTCTTGCAGTTCGCGCGTTTTGATTTTTGTGGAAGGAAGAAGCGTGCTTTATGGCAGGGCCTCAATCCCTCGCATTCTTCAGTTGTCGGTCGGAAGAAGCAGAGGTGAGGCGGTAGGCAGGATACAGACGCTTATCGGGACACCTGAGCGTTTCTTCTACACCGGAATGCCGCCGACCGTTCTCGGAGGCTGATATCCACTGCTTGTTTTCATACGTCCTTTGCCAGTCTGGGCGGGAGGCCTAGCCTTTCCGCCTAAACTGTTATATAGTACCCCCCTAGGGTACATGTCAAGGGAAAAGTACGGTGAACTTACTAAAGTTATGAAAGATAAATTGCCGGAAATCTCGAAAGAGAAACAGAAACTTCTTTCTCGAATCAAACGCCTCGCAGGACAAATCACCGCTGTCGAGCACTCCGTGACCGACGGGGACGAATGTGCAGACATCCTGATGTTACTGGCGGCGATTCGAGGTGGCGTCAACAGCCTGATGGCGGAGATCCTGGAAGATCACATCCGGCTCCATATTACGCATCAGGATCGGGGGAAAGAATCGAACGAAGAGTTAACCGAAGATCTGATTTCGCTGGTGCGCGCTTATCTCAAGTAAGCTTTAACGAGACAGAAAACCTAGTGAGTTCGTATGAGTGCCACGGTTAGCTCTCCAACGCGAAGAGACGAACGGGAGCTGCACAATGCGAACTTCGCTATGCGCCTTTCCCTCCTTATCGGTTTGGCAATGCTGATCGGTAAAACCACAGTCTATTTCCTCACACATTCGGCTGCCATTTTTTCGGACGCGGCCGAGTCGGTCGTTCACGTAATAGCAGTCGGTGTTGCTTGGTTCAGTCTTCGACTCAGTGCGAGATCAGCTTCCCCGCAATTCCTCTACGGTTACGAGCGCATCACCTTCTTCTCCGCAGGATTTGAAGGCGCAATGATCATCGTGGCCGCGGTCGCAATTCTCTATGAGTCGATCGGGAAGTGGATTGCCGGGCTACAGCTGGAACACTTGGGAGCGGGGGCATTGTTAGTCCTGGTCGCCGGACTAGTCAACGCAGGTCTCGGTTACTACCTCCTACGGACCGGCAGGCGCACCAATTCGCTCATTCTCGAAGCCGACGGCAAACACGTTCTGACTGATAGCTGGACCAGCTTTGGTGTTGTAGGAGGACTCGGGCTGGTGCTACTGACACACTGGAAACCGTTCGATCCGCTCGTGGCCATCGCAGTCGCGGTAAATATCCTCTGGTCAGGGGGGCGCTTGGTCTGGAATTCGGCAGTTGGGTTGCTGGACTATTCTGATCCGACAGCCGGTCGGAAAATTCGGGACAAGTTGGACGCCATCTGCGCGGAACTGGCAATTCAATATCATGGTGTGCGGTTCCGAACCACCGGATACCGACAGATCATCGAAGTACACCTGTTGTTTCCGCGCCTCACACCGGTGAGCGATGCCCACCGTCTCGCAACGATTCTGGAAGAACGCCTGCCGTCTGAACTAGGGATGCCGGCCGAAGTCACGACTCACCTGGAGTCCTTGGAAGACCATGCCCATGCCCACCGCGAACAACACTACACAGGGAAGCCAGAGTAGGCTCTGCAGAGTGCTCGGAGAGCCGGTGACGAGGCTACGACGCCACTTCTTCGGTCGAACCTGCATGAAAAACCACCGATTCCTCGCCTTAGCCCTGAATGCGGTCTTCCTTGCGTTTGCCTTGACGAGTACCGCCAGCGCGCAAGAGAACTACGAGATCCAAGTGTACGGATATGACCTGGTCGATCCCAAACATACCATGGTTGAACTTCATAGCAACTTCACGATCGACGGTTCGAAGACGACCATAGACGGCGTTTATCCTACGAACCACGCCGAGCATGAAACCGTTGAAATCACGCATGGCTTCAATGAATGGTTCGAGTGCGGCTTTTACACTTTCACCTCCATAACCGAGGGCCAGAGTTGGCAGTGGGTAGGTGAGCACATACGGCCGCGCATTGCTGTTCCCAAGAATTGGCACTGGCCTGTCGGTCTGAGCCTTTCGAATGAAATCGGCTACCAGCGGCGGCAATATTCCGTAGACACCTGGACGTGGGAAATCCGTCCCATCGTGGACCAAAAACTCGGCCGATGGTATTGGGCCTTGAACCCGACGCTTGACCGGTCCTCCCACGGCGAGAGCGTGAACCAAGGGGTCGTCTTTTCGCCAAACTTCAAATTTAGTTACGATTTCACTCCAAAAATTGCCGGGGGCCTCGAATACTACGGTTCGGTCGGCCCAGTGACCGGATTCGATGCGGTCGCACAACAACAGCACCAGATTTTCCCCGCGATTGATTTAAATATCGCACCGCAGTGGGAGATCAATTTCGGCCTCGGTGTGGGTCTAACCGGGGCAACCGACCACTTGATTGCCAAAATGATTCTCGGTTATCGCTTTAATTTCTGATTGGAAAACAGGACGGACTGCTGAGCACAAGTTGTCAGGCTCCGTATTGGATCATCGTCATGAAGCCGTAGTCCATGTGCAATTGCTGGTGGCAGTGAAAAAGCGTCGGACCGGGATTGTCCGCCGTAAAATCCACCTCGACTTCCTTCCTGGCGGGCACGACAATTACGTCTTTCATGACGCCCGCTGTCTTTTTGCCAGCAAACTTCGTTAGCTCAAAACTGTGTCGGTGCATGTGGACCGGGTGCGCTTCATCGCTTTGGTTGTCGAAATGCAGGCGGTAGCGATGATTAGCACGGACTCGAATGGGATCAGTCTTCGGAAAGGATTTGCCGTTGATGGTCCAGTTGTCTACCCAGCGATTGCCAGCGAATTTCTTGCGGAAGACGAGTGGTACGACGCCGCCCGCCGGCTCAGGAGTCTCCGCTTCGCGCCCAAAAATCGTGTAGTCCCAGGGAGTATTTGCCGGCGCTGTCCATTGCGGCGCTTGGCTGCGGTTCGCATACTCCACCACAATGCCAAGCCCGGCAATCCGCACTTGATCATCTGCCTCCCCGAGAATCCACACGCCCGGCTGGTTCATCATGACAACAGCGTCCACGCGCTCCGCCGGACCCATCTCGATCACGTCAACCTCTCGCGGCAAAGGCACTGCGTTCCCATCCAAGCTGACGACTTTGAACTTGTGACCGGGCAGGGCGATGCGGTGCTGTTGCGTGGCGCTGGCGTTCAAGATGCGAAAAAGCACCTTCTGACCTTCTTTGACGCGCACCGGGTCGCCCGAACCGAGTGCGTGGCTGTTCATGGAATACACGGGATAGACCGCTTCCAGACTGCCATCCCCTCCCTGGCTGCTCAGATAGGGATCCCAGCCGTGCAGCGCGAGAAAGACATCGGCGTCGTACTGACCAGGCTCTTCTTTTGGTTCAACGTAGAGGAATCCGAATTGTCCGGTGTAAGTGGCTCGTTTCATATCCCGGCCAGCGTGAACGTGGCTGTGGTACCAGCGGGTCCCCGCTGGACGAGGGACGAGCGAATACCGCCGAACCCCACCCGGCGGCACCGTCGGCGTCCCTTCTTCTTCGGAACCATCCACTTCGGAAGGAACAAACAAGCCATGCCAATGAACCAGTTCCGGAATTTTGGTCTGGTTGAACACCTCCACTATAACGGGTTGGCCTTCGCGCAAGCGCAAGACCGGCCCGGGAGCCGAGCCGTTATATCCGGTCGTCCTGATCGTCTTTCCGCGGGCGACGTCCAACTCCACGGGCGAGATGCGAATCGTTATGTCGGCCTTGGGATTGTCCGCAGTGGTTTGCAAACCCAAACGCCGTGCCAACTCGGAACAAGCGGTTGTTCCCAGGAGTGTCAGAAATGTTCTGCGTTCCATGCTGTTTACACCGCGAAGCCGACGGAAGAGAAATTGTTACTTCTCGCACTTCTCGGTGCCTGTGAATTCCTTAACGACCTGGCTGCGTTTCCAGGCTTCGATCTGTTCCCGCGCATCTTTCACGAGTTTGGAGAATCGACGGGCCAACTCGTGAATGCGCTGCGATTGCCTTCTCTTAATCGCCTCGTTTGGAATTAATTCCGTGCCGATCCCAATGGCGGTCGCCCCTGACAGAATGAAGCTGGCCGCTGTTTGTTGATTCACTCCTCCCGCCGCGATCAATGGAATCTGGGGCAAAGATGCGTGCAGGGCCTTGATATACATGTCCCCGCCCACCGGACCGCACGGAAACACCTTTACGAAATCAGCGCCAGCGCTCCAAGCGCTGACCACTTCGGTCGGCGTCAGGGCGCCTGGAAGGACAGCGACATTCTGCTTGGCCGCGAACTCCACGATTGCAGGACTCAGTGACGGAGCAGTGACAAAACTGACGCCCGCATCCACGCACAGGCGCGCCACGTCTGTGTCGAGCACGGTGCCTGCGCCAACGATGAGCTTTGGATCCGAACGAATCAAGTGCGCCATCAATTCCACTGCGCCGGGTACAGTCATCGTGATTTCCACGATTGGTATGCCGCCGCGCGTAACGGCTTCCGCTGCGAAATGTGCATCATCGCCAGAAGAGACCCTGATGGCCGGAATGATGGCAATTTCTCGAATTCGAGAGCAGACTTCATCTTTCGTCATTTGTCAGAATCCCTCCAGCGACTTTTCAGACCAGCCACGCCGCTCAAAGTAATAATTTACACGGCTTCGTTAGGATCAGACTCGGGGAGCCGATCATCACTACGAGCGATCCACACGTACAAAGTCGGCAACAGGACGATGCTCATAAGTAAGTCAGAAATCAGCCCGCCGACGATGACAATTGCAAAAGGACGCTGCGAGTCTGAGCCGATACCGTGCGAGAGCGCTGCAGGCAGCAAACCCAACGTTGCGACTAGCATCGTCATCATGATCGGACGAAGCCGAAGAACAGCACCCTCAACCGCGGCTTCCTCAATGTCGTACCCTCGGGATCGAAGCTGGTTGATGTATTCCAGCATGATGACGCCAGTTTGGACTGAAACTCCAAAAAGCGCGAGGAAGCCAACCCCCGAGGAAACGCTGAAGTTTGTATGCGTAATGAGAAGGGCGAGCAGACCGCCGATTCGCGCCGTGGCGACATTGGTGAGGATCAGAAGCGCCCACTTTACAGACTTGAACATGGAGTAGAGGATGATGTAGATGAGCAGGATCGTAAGCGGCAGCACAAGGAGCAACCGTCGCTCTGACCGCTTCTCGCTTTCGTATTCGCCCGCCCAGTCAAGCGTGTATCCAACTGGCAACTCGACGTTCGCATTGACCTTCTTGATAGCTTCCTCCACCGTGCTGCCTAAGTCTCTCTCTCGCACGCTGAACTTGACCGCCACGTACCGAGAGTTTGCTTCGCGGTAGATCTCCGAGCCTCCGTCCAGTTCTTTTATCTTTGTTAGCTGTGCCAAAGAAACACGCTCGCCAGAGGGCGCCAGCAAACGTACTTTCTCAATGGCCTCCCTTGTGTCTCGATATTGTGGCAAGTATCGGAGCACGAGATCGTACCGCTGTTCACCCATGAGCACCTGAGTGAGGGCGTTACCTCCAACCGCTGTCTGGATCGCGTCTTGAACGTCGGAGACATTGATGCCATAACGTGAGGCTTGATCTCGATCAACTGTGAAGTTCAGATTGGGTTGGCCGCGAACTCGAAAAACGCCTAAATCCTCGATGCCCCGGATGGGACGCATGACAGTGGCGATCTCGTCCGCTTTATCCTCCAGAGTCTTAAGATCGTCGCCATAGATTTTGACTGCCAGCGCACCCTTTACGCCGCTGACGGCCTCTTCCAAATTGTCAGAGATTGGTTGCGAGAAGCCCCAAAAAACTCCCGGAATTCTTTTCCAGCTCACGATTCATAGCCGCGATCAGACGATCTTTATCCTGATGAAAGACGGGGCGCCACTTCTCTTTTGGCAGCAGGTCCACAAAGAACTCCGCGTTGAAAAAGCCTGTTGTGTCAGTCCCATCATCCGGGCGCCCTATCTGGTCAACTACCTGCGGGACTTCTGGAAACGAGGCGAGGATCTCGCGGGCCCGGTCCGCAATCTTCGCGCTCTCGGTCGGCCCAGTGCTGGGAGCCATCGTCCCCCGGACCCAGATGGCACCTTCGTCCAAATGCGGCAGGAATTCTGATCCGATCACTCCGCCGAAAGCCAAGTAAATCGCCAACAAAAACAGGATCAAGCTACCTCCGATCGTGATCCAACGATTACGGATGGCCCAGCGAACATCTTTGCGGTAACGAGTTGTCAACCACCGCATTACCGGGTTCTGCCATTGTTTGGCATCGCCTCGGAACAACAGGCTCGCTAGTGCGGGAGCGATCAGCATCGAGAAGATCAAAGCGCCAAGCAAGGCGAAGGCCACTGTCCATGCCATCGGCTTGAACAACTTTCCTTCGACGCGTTGCAGAGTGAAGATTGGAAGATAAGCTGTGATGATGATGGCTATTGCGTAAAAAACCGGCCGTTGCACCTCGTGCGCGGCAGCGCGGATCCGGTCAACTAGGGTACGCGGGGCCTCTTCTGGGCGGTTTAGATGGCGCACGATGTTTTCGACCATCACCACCGCTCCATCCACCACCATGCCGAAGTCCAAGGCGCCCAAGGAAAGCAGATTTGCTGAAATATGCCGCAGGTCCAGGCAGATGGAGGCAAAGAGCAACGCAAAAGGAATCGTCAGTGAAACAATAATTGCTCCGCGAATGTTGCCGAGGAAGATGAAAAGGATGATCACCACCAGGATCATGCCCTAGGCGAGATTGTGCAAAACGGTGTGAGTGGTGTAGTGCACCAGATCGTCCCGGTCGAGGTAAGGGACAATCTTCACACCTGGCGGCAAGATCTGGGTGTTGATCCGGTTGACCATGGCGTGGAGCGCTTCAAGCATAGTGGCGGTATCCGCGCCTTTCCGCAGAAACACAATCCCTTCCACTACATCGTTGTCGTCCTCGACCACACCGTCCGCTCGATGGATTGCCTTGCCGATCTGCCCGAGACGAATCTTAGGGCCCTGCGTGACCACGGCGATGTCCTTCACCCTGAGAGGAGTGCCGTTTTGCGTTTTGAGGACCGTCTTTTCAATGTCGCGGATGTCTGTGACTAGGCCCACAGCGCGGACGTTGATCTGCTGCGATCCCTGTTCGATGAAACTGCCGCCGGCGTTGGAGTTGGCATTGGTGAGCTGTTGCTCGACCTGCCCTAGACTCAGCCCATAAGAGACCAGTTTGTCGGGGTCCAAGCGAATCTGATATTCGCGAGTGATACCACCGAAGGATGAATCGTCGACCACATCTGGTACCGATCGGATGTACTTGGCGACAACCCAATCCTGCAGAGACTTCAACTCCATTAAGTCCAATGAAGGATTGGTGCTCTTGAGTGTGTACCAATACACCGAGCCAATCGGACTGAAGTCGGGGCCGATGCCCCCGGCGACTCCTGGAGGAAGCGTGACCTGTGAGAGCCGCTCTAGGGCTTTCTGGCGGTCCCAATCGTTATCAGAATCGTCGTCGAAGATCAGATTCACAACCGAGAGACCAGCCAGTGAAGCGGACCGAACATGCTGCAAGTGGGGAATTCCATTCATCTGAATCTCGATCGGAATCGTGACTTGTTGTTCGACTTCTTCCGCGGCGCGACCAGGCCACTGCGTAATAATCTGCACCCAGGTGTTAGCAACGTCGGGATAGGCCTCGACCGGCAAGTTGTGAAAAGAGATCATCCCCCAAATGAAGAGGAGTAGCGCCGCACTCAGTACCACGAAGCGGTTGTTAAGGGCGAAATCGACGATTGCGCGAATCATTGCTGCTCCGCCGAATTCTGGAATTCCAGCGCATTGGCTATGACCTGTTGGCCGGGCGTTATTCCTGAAACAACTTCCTGCATGTTGTCGGGTAACATGTCGCCCCCCACAACTTCCGTCCGCCTAAACTGACCGTTCTTCATCGGCACGTAGACCCAATCACGATCGTGCAAGTGCAAAATTGCTGTGGCCGGCACCGCGGCTCGCGTTTCTTTCTTCCGGCCGTGAAAAGTAGCAGTCACAAACATGCCGGGACGCATGAGGCCAGGGTTCCGCATTTCGATACGGACCTTCGCCGCCCGAATGTTCGGGTCCAAAACCGGTCCAATGTTGCCGATGGTTCCAGAAAAAACCTGGTCAGGATAGGCGTTCAGACGGATATCCGCCTTTTCGCCAAGCCGCACGTTGCCGAGATCATTTTCGTACACGTCGCAAAGCACCCAGATGTAATCGAGGTCAGAGATTGTGAATGGATTCGGCGAGCCGAGCCCGGCAACGCCAGCGGCATTGGTAACCTGTTGATCGGTGATGACCCCGGAAATAGGGGCACGAATTTCCAAAATACCGGTCGGCCGATCAAGGGTTGGATTGCCCAGCACTCGAAGTTTTTCGGCTGTGGTTTCGACGTCGACCTTTGCTTTGTCCTCCGTGTCCTGAGCCACCTGGAGATCGTTCAGTGAGATTGCGCCCTTGTCATAAAGTAGCTTGGCCCGCTCCAATTGAGTCCGAACCAACTGTTCGTCAGCTACCGCTTTTCGGTAGTCAGAGAAGGCGCCGGAAATGTCTGCGCTCTGCACCTTGAGCAACAATTGGCCCTTTTTAACCGTGTCACCCAGGCGCGCGTTAATCTCCACAACGCGTCCGGCGGCTATTGAAATCACCGGAACAGCGCGCGAGATATCCGGGTTCACGGTACCAGTGACTTTCAACTGCGGCGTAGCAACGTGTTCTGTTGCCTGCGTCAACTGGAAGCGCTCGGGATGGTCGACTTGAAACACATTGCGGTCCTCCACGCGTTCCACTTTGAGCGGTGGCGGCGCTTCTGCCTGGGGATCACTATTCCCACCGCTGCAGCCCACCAAAAATAGAGCCGCCATCACAGGTAAGGACAAGATTGCGAAAAACCTGCGGTTCATTGGATCACCTCGCGTCCTACAGCAAGATTCAGTTGGCTCGCCGCATTTAGATAGGAGGCGACCAGATTTAAATAATTCACTTGCACGCTCCGGTAGTCAGCCTGAGCATTGAGAAAATCGAGCAGCGATGCCGCGCCGTGCTGGTACGAAAACGAGATTGTGTCCCTCACGCTCGAAGCCTCTTCCAGGTACTGGTCCTTATATGGTTTTAGAAGAATCACAGTGCTATTGACCGTCGCATAGGCAGAATCAACATCGTTGAAAACCTGTGCCCGCGCTGCCGCTGCGAGTCTGTCATTGCGATCGATATCCAGTTGCGTGCGGCGTTTTTCTCCCTGATTGCGATCAAAGATCCGCAACGGAATGCTCACGCTGAACCCCACGTACGTGTCGATTGGGGGATTCCGCCCGACATCGAAACCAAGAACCGGATCAGTGGACCCATTGGCCACAGCAAGCCGATAGTCAGTCTTCGCTTTATCGACAGACTGCAACGCCGCCCTGAGGTCTGGCCGCGTGTCGAGAGCTGCTTGGCGCACGTCATTAAGAGGAGGAATCTGTTCCGCGAAATCGAATGGCCCGATAACGTCAAACTGCTCAACTAGAGTCTGATCATTCAACAACATGAGAAGTTGAATCTTCGCAATGCGCAGATTCATTTCGGCAGTTTGTAAGTCGGATAGGTATTGAACGCGCTGCAACTCCAGGCGTTTCAAATCGACTTGCGCGATTCCGCCGGCTTTGTAGCGCTCGCGATTTACATCCAATACGTGGTCGTAATAGGCCAGGTTCTCTTTCGCAAGATCCAGGATCGCTTTCTCCTGAAGGGTCGCGACGAACGCCCCGCGGAGGTTGAACAATAGATTTCGCTCCAGGTCAGCTTGCGAGGATGTTACGACGGCTGTCCCCTTCTGTGCGCTCTCAAGTCGTAGACCGCGTTTGTGCTGGCGCTCCCAAAGGAAGTTCACACTGCCCGACGCCAGGAGGTAAGCGAAGGGCCCGTGAGCTGGGCCTCCGTTGAACGGATCGATCTGATCAGCAAGAATGGTCAGGTTGGGGTTCGGCCTGAGGTTCGCCGTGATCTCCTGAGCGCGGGATTCATCGATGCCGATCTGTCCGGCTCGAAGAGTGGGATTTGCCGTTTCGAATTTGTCACGAACTTCCTGCCACGTCAATGTTTTTTGGGCGAAACTGCTGCATGCCGACATGGCAATCAGCAACAACCCAAAACATAACCGTTTGACGACACGTTGCATGGACCCCCCTTGCCTCATTTCAACGGCGCTTGATTGACCGATCGCGAACGCACGTGTCGCGACTAGATTGCAAATCTTTACAAACTGCACTAGCGAATACTTCCGACTTAGAATTCAGTCGGCGTGGCCTGAGAACTGTACGCGTGCTTCGTAGAATGCAAGAACAATTGGGACGGGACACTTTTTGCACTACTGTAACAACTCCATCACAACGTCATGTGAATAGAATGTTAATGCGAAGCCATTGATCGCCTCTCACACCACGCCACATCGCAGGAGAGGGCGCATCATCATTCTGCAGGTGCGTAGTATCCTCCCTTTGCGTAAACACGAAGCCGAGAATTGTTTTGCGGCGGGGTTACCCTCACACTAATCCTGTGCCACTTTCCATCGTGCACGAGATCGCTCGGGCGGTAGGCAATCACGTATTGATTACGCAGTTCAATCGCAAGCTCACTCATTGCAGTCCCGATTTTCTTGAGACTGTGGATCGGAAAGACCCTGCCGCCGGTGACATTACTAATGGCGCCTAACAGATCGGGGCCCCAGCGCTCCGCATTTGGGGCCTCGTCGAAAATGCCCATAGCATAGATCTGGACCCCAGCTTCCTTTACAACAGACCAGACTTCCTTGATGTTGTATCGACTGTGATTTTCTCCGCCATCGGAGACGATCAGCAGAACCTTCCTCTCGTTGCGAGCTTGTCTCATCGTGTCCAAGCCCAGATAAACGGCGTCCAATAGGGCTGTTCTGCCATCGGGCGATACCTTAGAAATGCCATCTTGGATGTCCTCGACAGAACTCGTAAAGTCCACTAGCAGTTCGGGACGGTCAGCAAAACCGATTAGGAAGAACTCGTCGTCAAGGTATGCCGTACGGAGAAACTGAACGACTGCTTCGCTGGATCGTTCGAGCTTCCCGTACATGCTGCTGCTGTCGAAAATTATGCCGAGCGAAATTGGCGCGTCTTCATTAGAGAGGTGGCGTATGCTTTGGCGCTCCTGGCCATCAAATACGCTGAAATTGTCCCTCTCTAGACCGATGACCAGGTGGTCTTTCTTATCCGTCACGGTGACCGGAACCAGCACTAGACTCGCATTGGCATTGAAACGCTCGTTCACTCCGTTTCGCGGACGGACTTCGCTCGGCGCAGAGGTGCGGATGGACCGCGGCGTGATATGAATGTCCGTTCCGTTGGCTTGACCGAAACACAGCGGGAGGGCACCTGCAAGAAAGAATGCGCCGATCAAAAGTTGTGCGGAACCCAGTGGGTGACGACTTACTGTTGGAATGAAAGTGTTCGTCATGATTTCCTCCCGTTGAGACACGCAGCCTGCTGTCACATTCCGAATATGTTCCGGTGTCACTGAAATCTGTCCCGAAAAATTGGTTTAGGAGGAGTGAGTCTGGCAGTTCACACAGATTCGCTCGCTCACGTCACAAGTCAATTGCTGTGAGGAGCCAGAGGAGATCAGCGTACAGATCGCTGCATGCTTCCAAAACGCTCTTCGCAGCGCAAGGAAACCCTCGTGCTAAACGGAGGGTCTTGCGCAGATTCAAGGTTTCGTACTTTAAGAATTCCCCGTTGAGGCCCCACTCAGAATCTCGATGCAATTCGTATATCATACCCCCCTAGGATATTGTCAAGGATAAAGCGCCTCTTAGCCCCAAATAAGCGGCAGGGTTTCGCCCTACTTCAACAGGGAAAACATGCTACCATACCCGGTATGGTATAGTGCACAGAACATGAGCCACACGATCAAAGAAAAGCAGAATCTCATTCTGAGGGCCAAGCGGATTCAGGGGCAGGTGGAAGCTTTAGTCCGGGCTCTCGATGAAGAGCGCGATTGCTTCGGCGTCCTGCAACTCATGAGTGCTGCGCGCGGAGCCATGAACAGTCTGATGTCTGAGCTCCTGGAGGGCCACATCAGGAGTCACGTGCTTAACGGAAAACACAAGCCCACATCGCGGCAAGTGGCCGCAGCCGACGAAGTGATTGAAATGGTCAAGTCGTACCTGAAGTGAGTACCCTCGCTGACCGGAGAAGAGGACTCTGATGAGCGCTCCGTCCATGTTCGAAAGAACCAACTCAAGTTCGTCTCAGCTCGCTCAAACCCCGCGGCCACTGAAGCCGATAAAGACAGAAGATCACGCTCAGGATACCGAACATGAATACGGATTCGAGTGGGTTGAGCTGATCCGAATCGCGTTCGTAACGCTGGCTGCAGTTGCCGTTTGGTTTCATTGGTGGGAGCCGTTTTCACGCGTCAGCGTAATCGGCATCGCGGCTACCCTGA
>Ga0116134_1000497_pt1 | contig 20385 bp, 20 predicted proteins | sample June2015DPH_19_5_FD_89737 | JGI IMG/M metagenome (GOLD analysis project Ga0116134, IMG submission 89737) | Peatland microbial communities from SPRUCE experiment site at the Marcell Experimental Forest, Minnesota, USA - June2015DPH_19_40 | ecosystem: Environmental > Terrestrial > Soil > Wetlands... | reverse complement strand
TTCAATGTCTCCATGTTTTGGCCGGGTTTGCTACCGCAAACCCGCCCAAAAGGGGACATTTCTATCGAGTTACTATGGGGACATTCTCATGGAGTTCCGACAACCCGGTCGCCCTTCATTGACACTCGCGAGACACATCTTTAGCCTGTGATGCATGTCTCGATTACCGTTTGAACTCCTGCTGGCCCTGCGTTATCTGCGGCCCAAACGGACCTTCGTTTCCATCATCACGCTCATCTCCATCGTCGGCGTCGCGCTGGGTGTCGCGGTGCTCATCATCGTCATCAGCGTCATGAGCGGGTTCGACCACGACCTGCGTGAAAAAATCCTTGGCTTTAACCCGCATCTCACCGCAGGACAGCGGGGCACCCCGATGAAAAATTATTCCGGAGTGGCCGGGGTGATCGCCCAAAACAAAAATGTCCGCAGTGTGGCCCCCTTTATTCTCGGCCCGGTCCTGGTGGAAACCCAGGGTGACAGCAATCGCCCGGCAATGCAGGACGCGCCCATTATGAGCGGCATTGATCCGCAGGCGGAAAATCAAATGGGAAATCTTTCGCACAGCATCATCGCCGGCAAGTTTGATTTGAGCGGACGCGGTGTGATCGTTGGCTCGATCTTTGCCAACAACCTTCAATTGCAGGTCGGCGATCACCTTTCAATCTATTCCGCGCGCGAAATCAAAAAAATGAAGGAGGCCCGCGACCGCAAGGAGGACGAGGCGATTTTGCCTGACGATTACGAGGTGCGCGGAATCTTTGATGTTGGCTATTACGAGGACGACGCCCGTTACATTACCATCTCACTGGAAAACGCGCAGGATTTGTATGATCTCGAAGACTCGGTTCATGGATTGTATGTGACGCTGAGCGATCCGTATCAAGCGGCGATGGTAAAGACGCAGTTGACGAACGCGCTGGGCGGTGATTTTTATGTCACCACCTGGATGGAACAAAATTCCACGATTCTCAATGCCCTTATCGTTGAGAAAAACGTCATGTTTTACCTGCTGTTTTTCATCGTCCTCGTCGCCGCGCTGTGCATCCTCAGTGCGCAAATCACGTTCGTCGTCCAAAAAACACGCGAAATCGGGATGTTGAAAGCGCTCGGCGCGACGAATCTCCAAATCTCCGGGGTCTTTCTCAGTCAAAGCGCCATCATCGGGGTGCTCGGCGTGCTCGCGGGTTACGGTCTGGGCATTCTGGCGCTGACTTACCGGAACGGATTTCTGCACTTCATGAATCATTGGACCGGTTTTGAATTGTTCCCGGCTTCCATTTACGGCTTTGGCGAATTGCCGGCGATAATTGTCGCCCGCGACATCGTGCTGATTTGCGGCAGTTCGTTTGTCATCTGCATTCTCGGCGGCGTGCTGCCCGCCATCCGTGCCGGCCGGTTGAAACCCGTGGAGGCGTTGCGCTATGAATAGGAAACCGGGAAACATCCAACCTCCACCAGTCTTCGCTGCGCTTCGCCTCGGCAAGACATCCAACATCGAACGCCGAATGATCCAGCTGACGATGCCTGATTGGATGTTGAATGTTGGGCGTTCGATGTTCGATGTTCAGTTTCGTCCCGAAAGCAATCCGGGCGAATCGGTTGTTTCTTTCAATCCCACCGGAGGTATGCAATGAGCGAACCGCTTCTTTCCGCCCGCGCCCTCGCCAAGACCTACACCATGGGCAGACGCGCGCTCGAGGTGTTGCGCGGCGTCAATCTCGACGTGGCGCGCGGTGAATTTCTCGCGTTGCGCGGCGCTTCCGGCGCCGGCAAGAGCACGCTGCTGCATTTGATCGGCGGACTCGACACGCCGAATGCGGGTGAAATCCATTTTGCCGGCCAGAATCTCGCCACATTTTCCGAGGGTGAACTGACGTTTTTCCGCAACCATCGTGTCGGCTTCGTTTTTCAGGCGTATCATTTGTTGCCCGAACTCAATGCGCTCGAAAATGTCTGCCTGCCGGCGCGAATGGCCCGCACCTCCGTCGCCCGGGCTGAAACTCGCGGGCGTGACTTGCTCGCCCGGGTCGGTCTTCAGAACCGCATGGAACACAAGCCCTACGAACTCTCCGGCGGCGAGCAGCAGCGGGTGGCCATCGCCCGGGCGCTCATCAACGAGCCGGAACTGCTCCTGGCCGACGAACCGACCGGCAATCTCGATTCATGCACCGGCGGTGAAATCATCGAGTTGCTCAAAAATCTCCACGCCGAAAAACAGACCACGCTGGTCATTGCCACGCACGACGCGAAGGTTGCGGCGCATGCGGAGCGGGTGGTGGAACTGGCGGACGGGCAGATTAACACGGGTGCCGGGTTTTGAACCTCATTCCTTCTCGTCCTCGTTCTCGTCCCTTGTCCTCGAACTCCACCATGCCGATTACGATTACGATTACGAAAAGAAAAATATGAGCCGCGAATACTGGGAAGCGCGATATCAAACCGGGGACATGTCGTGGGAAAAGGGCGCGCCCTCGCCGGGACTGGTGGATTTTCTGGCCGCGCGTCCCGACCTGCCCCGGGGAACGGTTGGTGTGCCCGGTTGCGGCACGGGCCATGACGTTCGCGCCTGGGCGCAGGCGGGTTTCGATGCCTTCGGTTGTGACATCGCACCGAGTGCGGTCCGGCTGGCCACGGAGAGGACCAAAGCCGCCGGGCTCACCGCTCAATTCCAGCTTGCCAATTTTTTGCGCGACGAACCGCCGTTTCAGTTCGACTGGATTTTCGAGCACACGCTCTTCTGTGCCATTCATCCCGGCGAACGCGACGATTATGTCCATGCCGTGTTGGGCTGGCTCAAGCCGGACGGACAATATCTGGCGGTCAATTACCTGATGGTCGAGAAAAGTGAAGGTCCGCCGTTCGGCACCACCCGGGAGGAGCAGTGGCAGCGATTCTCACCGCACTTCGAGTTGATGAAAGACTGGATTCCCCGTTCCTATCCCAACCGCGCCGGACGCGAGCGGATGTTCTGGTGGCGGCGCCGGACGCAAAAACCCGTTGAAAAACAACGATTTGGCGACTAGCTTGCCTTGGTTATGCTTGAAGATCGTGATTACATGCGCCAGCCGGAATACCTGCCGCGCATATCGTTGACCGTGGTGCTGCTGGTGGTCAATGCGATCGTCTTTGTGTTCGAACTGCTGGTTTCGAGTTATTCGCACAGTTTGTTCATCGAGGACCATTATTTCGCATTGAGCGTTGAAGGGTTAAAACACGGCTTCGTGTGGCAGTTGCTCACCTTCCAGTTCATGCATGCCGGCCTGTTACATTTGGTGGTCAACTGCTGGGCGATTTATGTTTTCGGCCGCGCCATTGAAGAAACACTCGGGTGGAAAAATTTTCTGATTCTGTATCTGAGCAGCGGGGTTGTCGGTGGAATTTGTCAGGTGCTGGTGGCGTTGCCTTGGCCCGGTCTTTTCGGCGGGCCGGTCGTCGGCGCGTCGGCGGGCGGGTTTGGGCTGATCGCGGCGTTTGCGGTCTTATTCCCTGAGCGCGAATTGATGCTGCTGCTGTTTTTCATTTTGCCAATCCGGTTAAGCGCAAAAATGCTGCTGATGTTGTCGGCGATGCTGGCGGTGGCGGGCATCGTGTTTCCCATGGACCACATCGCCAACGCCGCGCATCTGGGCGGGATGCTGACGGGTGTGGTTTTCATCCGCCAGTTCATTCAAGGCCGCTGGATGCAATCGGGCTTTCCTTCGGGCGGTGCCGTGCCCGGCGAATTCATCACCGGTTGGCCCGGCAAAAGTTCTCTCTGGCGCCCGGCGTCGAACAAGCCGGACGAGGATTTGTCCACCGACGAATTTGTGAAAAGCGAAGTGGACCCCATCCTCGACAAAATTTCCAAGCGTGGAATTCAAAGTTTGACCGAACGTGAGCGGCAAATCCTCGAAAAAGCCCGGGCGCGAATGGCGAAACATTGATTGGTCGAAGGTCGAGAGTCGAGGGCCGAGAGCCAGACATCTCGCCGGGCCCCTAGCACTCGACTCTCGACTCTCGACTCTCGACGTTTTACTCTCGCGCCATGATTACGCGCTATTCCCGACCGGAAATGCGGGCCATCTGGACCGACGAAAACAAGCTCCGCGTCTGGCTCCAAATCGAACTCCTCACCAGCGAGGCGCTCGTCAAGCAAGGCGTCGTGCCCGGGGTCGACTTCGCCAAAATCAAAGCCGGCGCCGATAAATGGTCCGCTGACCTGCCCGGCCTCGTTGCCCGCCAGAAAGAACTGGAGAAAACGCTCAATCATGATGTCATCGCCTTCACCACTGCCGTCGCCGAAAAAATCAAAGACCCCGCCAGCCGCTGGTTCCATTTCGGCCTGACCAGCAGCGACGTGGGCGACACCACCTGCGCCGTGCAAATGGTTCAGAGCGCCGGCATTCTCATCGCTGATGTAAAGGCGTTGCGCAAAATCATCGCGAGACGTGCGAGAGAAAATCAATTCATGCCCTGCATTGGCCGCAGCCACGGCATCCACGCCGAACCGACCACCTTCGGCCTCAAGCTCGCGCTCATGCACGACGAATTCGGCCGCGCGCTCGAACGCCTCGAACGCGCCCGTGAAGTCGCCGCCGTCGGCAAACTCAGCGGCGCCGTCGGTACCAGCGCGCACCTTTCACCTGACGTTGAGGCTTACGTATGCAAACAACTCGGCCTGCGACCCGCGCCGATTGCCACACAGGTCATCCAGCGCGACATCCATGCCGAATTTCAAACCACGCTTGCCCTCGTCGGCGCGAGCATCGAGCGTTGGGCCGTCGAATTCCGCCACCTTCAGCGCACCGAGGTGCTGGAAGCCGAGGAACCATTCACCAAAGGCCAGAAAGGCAGCAGCGCCATGCCGCACAAGCGCAATCCCATCACTTGGGAACGACTCACCGGCCTCGCCCGCGTGTTGCGCGGCAACGCCGTCGCCGCCCTCGAAAACGTCGCCCTCTGGCACGAGCGCGACATCAGCCACAGCAGCGTCGAGCGCATCATCTTTCCCGACTCCTGCACGCTGCTCGACTACATGTTCGGCCTGCTCACGCGCCTGATGGACGGACTCAACGTTTATCCGGAGAACATGAAGAAGAATCTCGGCCTGAGCCTCGGCATGTGGAATTCGCAGACCGTCCTGCTGGCGCTCATCAAAAAAGGCCTGACGCGGGAAGCCGCCTACCAACTGGTCCAGGACGCGGCGATGAAGACCTGGGAAGTCAAACACGCCGGTCGCGACGACGCCAATTTTGTCGAAATCCTGAAAGCCGACCCCGCCGTGGCGAAACATTTCAAAAAGGGCGAACTGGAAAAACTCTGCTCGCTCGACTTCCATTTCAAGGAAGTGAAGAACCGGTTTAAGAAACTGGGACTGTAATTCGTTGGGAGGGCGAGCGTCCCCGCGAGCCCTGATATCCCGATTGCGGGGTCACGTGTATGTTCACCTTTCCAGATGGAATTTGATTTGGGGCTCGCCGGGAACCTTGCCCTCCCTTATCAAGGACTTGTGAATTCTCGTCCGCCAGATGACCACGTTGGGCGTCGTAAACCGGCAGCGGGCGTTCACATTCATCTTGGTGAACCGACAATTGTTTTCGTCACCGTTTGCTCGGAGAAACGCGTGCCGTGGATTGCACAGCCGGAAGTTCACGAACTTTTGCTGGAAACGTGGGGTGAGGCGCAGGCTTGGTTGGTCGGCTATTACCTGCTGATGCCGGATCACATGCATCTCTTTTGTGCGCCGCGCAATCTCAACATTCCTTTTAACCGGTGGATGAGTTATTGGAAACGTCTTTTCACACAGAAAGCGCAGCATCCTGACTGGCAATGGCAATCCCATCATTGGGATACACGCCTGCGCCGCGCGGAAAATTACACGGAGAAGTGAATATGTTGCCTTGGTGAAGTTTGGGCTCGCGAGGACGTTCGCCCTCCCGATTATCCAATCTCAAATCTCGCCACGCATTAATTGTTGCCCGTCGCGTTCATGAACACCCCTTCCGCAATACGCCGTTAAAAAACAGGCCAGCACCACGCCCACCATTGCGGTCAGGATGCCCCAGAACAGCGGCCACTGGATACCGGCCGGCACCGCGCACGCGGTAAACCACCAACCGGTGCCCGAGGTGGTTGATTGAGGTTGGCGCGACATGGCGGCAGCATAACCGAACGCTTGCGGAGAGCGAAAGTATGACAATCAGGCAAAAACTTGCGTGTTTTCCAGGTTCGCCCGTGATAAACGAACAACATGGCTTTTCGGATTCAGGACAGCGTGATTTGCGGCGAGATTGACAACCGTGTCAAAGGGCGCGTGCGCGGCCGGCTCTGGCTGGACGGCCTCGCCGAACCGGTCACGCTTGATTTGGAAGGGAATGCGTGTCCGGATCTCGCGGGCTGCCGGCTCGAATTCAAAAACCCGGCCAAAACTTTTCCCATCCGCAAGCAGCCGGTCTTCGCACCGCTCCAGCGCGGCAAAATCGGCAATCTCTCGGCGTCGCAAAAGGCGCGCGTGTTCACGGTTCCCGACGAGGAGGCGTTTGCCATGATTGATCGCGGTAAGAAACCGCCGGAGCGCACGGCCAACGCGCTTTATCTCGAATGGTTCAGCGAGGGCAACGGACGGGTCGTCATTGAGAGCGCGAATTTTGAGCTGAACATTTCCGCGCCGGAGTGGCGGTTGACTCCCGCCGAGGAGAAGCAGCGCGCCCAGGACGCCGAGACGGGCTGGGGAATGTTCTCCAAGCAATTGAACGAGGCGTTGGAAAAGCAAAAACGTGGGCAGAAGGACCCGGAGGCGGAATGGGACGAGCACGATTACGAGCGGTTCATGAAGGAGTGCGACGCCCGCACGGACAAATACATGGAACTGCGCGAAAAATATGGCGATTCCGACGAGGCCAAGGAGAAAATTGCGAAGGAAATGGGATGGATTTCCGAGGACCCGCCTTCGCGTGAAGGCTTCGGCGCGGCAGGCGAGAACGACGATGAGCGGATGTCAGTGGAGGAGATGAACCGTATTTGTGAGGAAGCCGCGAATGAACCGTTGCCCGAACCCGAACCGCACCGGGAAGGCATAGACTGGATTCGCACCGCTCGCGGTGACATCCGGCATCCGCTCCAGCATCGCTGTCATGAAAGCGCGATGAAGGTCTGGCGCGAATGCGATGAACTGGAACTCAAAAAAACCGAAGACGACGATCTACAGCAGTTCATCTTCGAGTTCCACACAACGAGTGCGAAACTTGCCGGCGCATTGCATGGCATTGCCCAGGGTCGCGGACCGCGCGACGTTGCGTTTACTGTTGCCTACTTGAAACGCGCGCTCGACCATCTGCATAAGGCGCAGGCGGGGCTGGAGGCGGTTGCGCCCAAGAAACTTCTGCCGGAGAAAATGGTTTCCGAAGCGCGCAAGGAATTGTTCGAAATCCGCGAAGGAGTTCTCCGCTTGATGGACGAATTCAGAGGACGGAAATGAACGCCACGCTGCCAGACAGGATGGAAATCATCCGGGCCGCCGAGGCCGACCTGCCGGCCATTTCCGATCTGGCCGGCGTCATCTGGCGCGCGTGTTATCCGGGCATCATCACGTCGGAGCAGATTGATTACATGCTGGCGCGGATGTATTCGCTCGACGTGCTGCGCGACGAAATCCGTTCCCAAGGCGTCCGCTATGATCTTTTGCTCGTGGATGGAAAACCGGCTGGCTTTGCATCTTACGGACCGACATCTGAGCGGGGCGCGATGAAGCTGCACAAGCTTTACTTGCTGCCGGAGCTGCACGGTCGCGGGCTGGGCAGCCGCCTGTTGCAGCACGTCGAGCGCGAAGTCCGCACGGGGGGAGCGCGCCGGTTGATTCTCTCTGTGAACAAACGCAATGCCAATGCCATCACTGCCTACAAACGGAATGGTTTTGTCATTGCCGAATCCGTGATTACGGACATCGGTGGCGGTTTCGTCATGGACGATTACGTCATGGCCAAGGATTTACCGGCCTGAAATTGAATCCGGTGCGGGCAACGGCGGTCACTTGGACGATTTCGGCGGTTTGTTGGAAACGTCCGTGCCGGCGTCAATGTCCGGCGAGGCGGTGTGGACCCCCTGGTATTCGAAATTTCCGGAACTGGTGTCCGCGATTTTTGGTCCGGCGTAAATCACCGCCAGTTCGGCCAGCGCGGCGGAGGTGTCATTGCCAAACCCGGAAAGCGCCGTGAACTTCAAGTGTTTCGCGGTGACGGTCTGCGAAAAACGGATTTGCTGCGGGTCAAAAGTTGACGCCAGTTGGCCATGCGCAATTTCGCGCCATTGAATTCCGTCGTCGCTCGCTTGAATCGTGTAATCGTGAATGTCGCCCTGGTGTTCGCGTTGGTTCTGCCGCGGCATGAGCACCAGGCCGTTCATCGCCACCGGCTGCGGGAAATGGACGGTTAATTCGTGCGGATGTTTCGGGCTGTTGCCACGCGCGTCGGCGCTCGACCAAAACGTGTTCGGATCGCCGTCAATGATGGCGTTCGCGTTCCGTCCATCCGCTTCCGCCGAAGCGGCGAGTTGTCGCATGATGCGGGTGTTAAAATGCAAGCCTTCAAAATCGGCCATGGAAATTTCCGTCGGCGGCTGGAATGTTTCACCGGCCATGTAATCGAGCAGCGACCGGCGCAACTGGTGCGCCACCGGATTTGAATCGTTGTTCAAATCAACCGAACACACCATCAGTTTGCCGTTGCCAACCTTGCACTCGAACACGACGCCGAGCTTGTAATTGCGGTTCCAGTCGTCAATGGCCTGGACCATCGGCTGCAGCCCGTGCGGCAGGCGGTCCAGGTTGACCGCGCAGGTGTTGCGGACGAGTTCCGTCCACTGCCAGTCGCAGTTTGCCTCCGTCGGAAATTCCGCCAGCGCGGGATGATGGGTGTCGCACCACAGTCCCAGCATCCGGCTCCAAGTCGGTCCCATCAGCGCGTTCCAGAACACCGGCACGCGGGCCAGCGGCGGACTCCACCAATCCAAATCCGCGCTGCGAGGGAGGAACAAAACCTTGCCGCCGGCGGCCAGTTTTGCCTCCGCCTCGTCCCACGAACGGGTGACGAAAACATTCGTTGGCGTTGAATCCGAAACCCGCGCCGGATACAGCCAGAAATTCCAGTCGTTCTTGAACTCGAACAACGGCAAATCAGTTTGCGAATCATTTGATGTTGGCCGAACACGGATAATTAGTTTGTAAGCCGCCGGCGCAGGCAACTTGAATAAGTCTGCGGAAATCTTTCCGAGCGCAAAATTTTTCCCAATCGGAATTGTCGTCGAAGCAAAGACGCCATGCGCGACGATCTCGCCGCCAGCGTCGCGGATTTCCCAATTGGCCGCCGCGTTCGTCAAAGCCGCTGCGGCGAAATTAGCCGCCTCCACCGGCACTTCAAATTTGTCCGCCGTCGTGAAAACCCTTTTCGTCAATCGCGCCAGCGGCACAACCCTGTTGCAAAAATTTCTGAATTCCCCTGGCGTGACGTAACCTTTGCTTTCCCAAAACGGGTCCAGCAAACCGACCAGTGCGGTTCCCTGGCCGGTGTAATCGTGCAGGTCGAGCAATTGGAATCCGGCGAGGCCGGGCGTGCGGAGGTTCGCCTCGATTTCCTCCTTGTAACATTCGATCTGAAACCGGCCGGATGCCCACGCGAAATCTTTTGAGGTAGGGCGCGTCACTCCGTGCGCGCCGTCATCCGCGCTCGGACGAGCGGCGGGCAGAGGACTGCCCGCCCTACCAGCTTCACGCAATTCGTGATTGTCATTCGTTACAAACAGCCCATGCGCTTTGGCGGAGTCGCGGAAAATTTCATAGTTTCCCGGTTGCATGAAGCCGGTGAATTTTTTGATGACATCGAAATCAGGATACGCGACCCATTGGCCGACTTCATGCCCGATGACCGGCACGTTCACGCCCGTCAGCGAACTGCCGTAATCGCGCCCGAACCAGCCGGATTCGCCGCGCGTGCGGCCCTGGCCGATGCGTCCGACGGCCAGATAATCCGCGCCGTTGACGGGGCCAGGTTCGTCAATCAGCGACCAGCCGGTGTCCGGTGTATAAAGCCGGCGGGAGTCTTCGGCGCGGAAGTGTTCGACCCATTGAGTCAGGCACGGTTTCCAGTTGCCGTGCGCCTCGTTGCTGGCCGAGAGCAGCACGAATGAAGGATGGTTTCCGTAGGCGCGGAGGATGCGGTCGGTTTCGGCATAGAGCATTTTCTCCATCGCGCTGCCGGGGCTGAAATCGTTCCACATGCCGCATTCGACCTGGAGATAAAAACCGAGTTGATCGGCGGCTTCAAACGCGGCTTCCGGCGGACACCACGAGTGAAACCGCATGTGGTTCAAGCCCCAGTCTTTGCACGTTTTAATAATCTTCTTCCAGGATTCCACATCGGTCGGCGGATAGCCGGTCAGCGGAAAATCGCCGCCGAAATGCGTGCCGCGCAAATAGATCTTGCGGCCGTTGATCTCAAAATCCTGACCAACGGCTTTGAAATCGCGGAGGCCAAAGTGCCGGCCGTTTCCGCTATTGGTGCCAAACCCCACCATCAGTCGATAAATGGTCGGGGTAAACTCATCCCAAAGCCCGGCGTCCTTGTCCAAAGCCAGTTCGGTTTCGAAGTTTCCGCCATTCGTTGTCCAGGAAACATCCATCACTTTGCCTCCCACAGGCTTGATTTTTTGCGAGAAGACAAATGGCGTGACGATCATTTGTAACTGGCCGCTCCCGGGCCTGCCAGTGACATTCCCGATGGTGCCTTTGATGGTCACAGACTTTGTGGCGGCGTGCGGATATACCTGCAAATCCTCGATCCATACTGGTGTTGTCCAACGGATTCCAATTTCTCCGACGATGCCGTTCCAGGCGCTGTCGAGCGAGTCGGAAACGGAATGGGCGTCCATCGCGTGCATTCCGGCGGGATTGGGGAATTGCATGCGATTGTCCACGCGGATGGTCAGGCGATGTTTGCCCGGTGGCACGAGGCCGAAATCGTACTCATGCGGCGTACACAAGCTGATGTCCGAGCCGATTTCCCGGTCGTCCAGCCAGACGGTGGTTTTCCAGTGCGGCCGTTCCAGGAACAAAAGCACACGGCGGTTCTTCAATTCAGGTGAAAGCTCAATGTCCCGTTGATACCACGCTGCGCCGAGATAATGCCGGGGTGGCTGGCAGAGGAACGGCACCTTTACACTGCCTGCGTTCGTGTAAGCGGCGTAATCCGCGCGCAGATACCAAAAGTGGTCGTAGAGCGTCAGCATCCACGGCGTGTGGATGTCGATTTCATCGCCGTAACCCTGCGCTTCGAGGATGCCGGGCAGTTGGATTTTATCCGGCAGATTTTTGGCGAACCACTGTTCGTTGGTCCCGACGTCATTGCGATCGAGAGCAAATCGCCACTCGCCGGCAAGTGAAGTCATGTCGGCGGCGGCGCGCAGTGGCTCCGGCGTGAGGCAAAACAGCGTCAACGTCAGCGCCGTCAGCGTGGCTCGAAAAAGGAGATGTTTCGGGTTCATGGTTTTGGCGGATGGTTTTCATCCACGAGCTGGCGTTCGATTTGTTCGAGCGTCTGGTTTTTGGTTTCCGGCAGTTTGAAACAGATGAAGACGAATCCAAGCACGCAGATGACGGCATAAAGCCAGAACGTGCCGGCCGGGCCGAGGTTGGAATTCAAAATCGGGAACGTGTAGGTCAGGATGAAACAGGCCAGCCACAACGCCGCCACGGCCACGGCCATCGCCGCGCCCCGGATGCGGTTCGGGAAAATTTCTGAAATCACGACCCAGGTGACGGGGGCCAGCGACATCGAATAACACGCAATGGCTGCCAGCACCAGCAACAGCATCGGCAATCCCTTCACGCCGTCGTGATAGCAAAATCCCATCGCCGTGTAGATGACGGCCAGGCCGCCGGCGCCAAACAACATCAGGGGGCGGCGCCCGCCGCGGTCCACCACGCCGAGCGCGACAAACGTGAACGCCAGATTTACCGAACCGGTCCACGCAATGTTCTTGAGCACGGTCGAAATGTCGTAGCCCGCGGCTTTGAAGATTTCCTCGGCATAATTGAAAATAACATTGATGCCGCACCATTGCTGGAACATGGCCAGCACCACGCCCAGCAGCAGGACTTTTTTCATCTTCGGCTCGAGCAGATCCCGGAAGTTCACCTTCTCAATTTCGTTGACCAGCGTTGATTCAATCTCCTTGAGGGCTTCGTTCGCGTAACTGCCGCCGCCGATTTTGGCCAGCACGCCACGCGCACGGTCCGGCTTTCCGTTTTTGGCCAGCCAGCGCGGGCTTTCCGGCACGGCAAACATGCCCGCGAAAAACAGCAGCGACGGAATGGCGGTAATGCCGAACATCCACCGCCAGCCGGACTGGCCGTACCAGGAATCCTGGATGAATTCATCGGTGGCGCCGGCGGGCAGATGGCGGACGAGGGTCCAGTTGATCAGTTGCGCCGCCAGCACGCCGATGACGATGGTGAGCTGGTTGATGGAGACGAGTTTGCCGCGCATCCGGGCCGGCGCAATTTCAGCGATATACATCGGGGAAAGATTTGAGGCCAGTCCGATGGCCACGCCGCCGAGCATCCGCCAGGCGACAAAAATGGTGAAGTTCGATGCCAGCGCATTGCCCAGGGAAGTCACGGCAAACAAAAGTGCCGAAATGATCAGCAGCCGCTTGCGGCCGAACTTGTCGCTTAACGCGCCTGCGATCAGCGCTCCGGCCAGGCAGCCGATGAGCGCGCAACTGTTGGCCCAGCCGGATTGCGTGGCGCCGGCCAGATGAAAATACCGTTCGAAAAACGGTTTCGCGCCGCCAATGACCACCCAATCGTAGCCGAAGAGCAGTCCGCCCAGCGCGGCGACGACGGAAATGAGCCAGATGTAGCTGAAATTGTATTCGGCCTTGAGCGGGGAGGCTTCGGTTTGCGGGGTGGCGATCATGGGCAGTGGTTTGGGCGGTCAGGATTTCATGTGGTCTTTCACCGCGCGGAACATCGCGAGGATGTTCTCCGTCGGGACGTTGCTTTGGACGTTGTGAATGCTGTTGAAAACAAAGCCGCCACCTTCGGTGAAGATCTCGATGCGTTCGCGGACTTCGCGATAGACCTCGTCCGGCGTGCCGAAGGGCAGCGTCTTCTGCGTGTCCACGCCGCCGCCCCAGAATACGATGTCCCGGCCGAACTCGCGCTTGAGCCAGCGCGGGTCCATGCCGGTGGCGGAGCATTGCACGGGATTCAGCACGTCGAAGCCCGCCGCGATGAAGTCCGGGATGAACGGGCACACCGAGCCGCAACTGTGGATGAACGTCTTCCACTTCGTCAGCTTGTGAATCTGGTCGTTCACGGCCTTGTGAAACGGCTGGTAAAGTTCGCGGTAAGTCTGCCCTGAGCAAAACTGCCCGGTCTGCGTGCCAAAATCCGTGCCGCTCACGAAGACGACCTGCGCGCGGTCGCCGACGGCGGCGGCCAGTTTCTCAATGCTCTTGAGCGCGGCCTGGCACTGGACCTCGAACACTTTCATCACGTAATCGCGGTGCGCGACGGTGGCCATGTACCATTCCGGCACCCCGCGGATGCCTTTGGGATTTTTCATCCACGGCGCCGGCACCAGCGCGATGTCGCCAAATGCGGTTCCCGGCAGCGTCAGGTAGATGCCATAGCGGGTCGTTTCGTAATAATGCTTCGCCACCCTGGCGAAGTGCTGCACTTCCTCTTCGCTGACCACGCCCATTTCCTCGCAGTTGTCGGCGGGGTCGAGTTTCGATTCGTCGAGCGGCTGCTGTCGGTTCACGGCGTCGAAAAAACTGCCGTCCTTCGGCATCCACGCACTGGCCGGCGCGCCGCTGTCGCCTTCCGGGTGCATCAGCCAGCCGCCGTCCGGCGCGGGCGTGACGTTGAATTTTTCCGGCACGAGCACCGGCGTGCCATCGAACATGGTGAACGGCTTCCAACTTTCGTTCTTAAAGCCGAACATCGTGCCCGGCCCATGCACGCCCACGACGTCCAGACCGAGCGCCTGGCGCAGTTCCTCGTCAATCTCGCCGAGCATCTGGTAGGATTCGATGACCTTGACGCGGTGGTTGGATGGACCCAAAAGCGCCTGACGCAACCGATGCACCGCGCCGGCGCCCATGCCGGTCTGGAAGCCCGCGCCGAAATCAACGCACAGGCGGTCGGTCGGCTGATGATTCAACGTCGCCGCCAGCCGTTCGCGTGAGGTCATGGATTTCATAAGCGCTCGGTTTGTCCGGCCAGCCCGACGGGCGCGGGTTTGATGGCGCGCTTGTCTAAAAACATCAGGTTTTTGTCCGGGGCCAGTGGCAGGCAAGTGGGAATGACCACATCCTTGGCCCAGACTCGCACAGTTGGCTGGCGGTTCGTCATTTGACAGGTGCGCGCCAAGTTAGACTAAAACGAGGCCCGGTTGAACAGCCAAAATTGGTTGTGTCCGCCTCCGTTGTGTCAGGTCCAGCATCAATTCCAGGGAGCGAACTAAATGCCCCGCTTCTGTCCCTGATACGCCGCCAGAAAATAAACCAGCACCACCGCCACGGCTGCGGCCAGGACGCCCCAGAACAGCGGCCATTGCGTGCCGGCCGGACGCGCGCAGGCGGCGAACCACCAGCCGGCGCCGAGGTAGCCGATGAGGTTGCCCACGCCGCTGTTCATCAGCGACATCAACGCCTGCGCCCGCGCGCGCCAGGCGGTGTCCACGCGCTGGTCGAGATAGATTTGCGCCGTGATGAACACGAGGGCGAAGGAACAGCCGTGCAGCGCCACACCCGCCAGCAGCCCCGCCCGGTCATTGAACGCGCTCAAGACGAATCGCAACACGCCGAAGCCCATGCCGCACACGAAAATCCATTTCAACCGCCACTTCAGCAGCAGTCCGCCGAGGCTGAACATGGCGATGATTTCGGTCACTTGCGCGAGACTCATCCAGGCGGTTGTGTGTTGCAGGCCGAGGTCGCGCAGATGCGTCGGCGCGTACGGATAAAATGCCGCCAGCGGGATGCAGAACAGCGTCGTGGTGATGAAGACCACGCGGTGGTCTCGATTTTTCAACAGCGTGAGCGCGTCCAGGCCCAGGCGCTCGTGCCACGAAAGATGTTCGGCGGATTTTGGCGTTTCCAGGACTGGCAGGAAAAACGTGAACCCGGCGACCATCAGCCATGTCGCCGCGCCGGTATATCCGGCCAGCGACGAAGTGTCCGCATTCAACAGGCTGACGAGCAGGCATCCGGTCATCCAGCCAATCGTGGCCATGGCGCGGAGGGGGCCGAATTCCTTTTTGGCGTCTTCCAATCGCGCGAGAACGATGGTCGAGGAAATGCTCCACATCGGCGCGGAACAGAGCGAGTAAAGCTGGATTAACGCGAGCACCAGCCAAGGATGGCCGTTCATTTTAATGGCGGTGCTGACCAGCGCCAGGGCGGCGGCGGCGGCCAGCGCCAGGCCGCGCAGCACTTTCACCGGCGACGTGTGGCGGTCGGCCATCGCGCCAAAAATCAGCGGTGAGACAAACGCCGCCACCGCGGAGGCGGCGAACGCGAACGGCTTGATCGCGTGCAGTCCATGCGCGTCGAGCACGGGACCGAGCGGCACGAACCAGATGCCCATCGCCGCCGCCTGGATGAAGAACAGCACCGCCAGTTCGGTATATTCGGCTTTGCGCAGCGTCCTTAACACAGGCGCGAAGAATAGCCAATCAGATGGAAAATAAAAGTGCGCAACTGTCGCGCCTGAAACCGAAATTTATTGGCTGCGCTGATAGACGCGCACCCAGTCAACCTCGAAACGGATGGGAAATTTTGTTTGCGATGGATCGCCGCCGTTTGCGCCGATGGCCTGGTTCAAGATGAAATAAACCGGCCTGTGAAACGGATTGCCTCTGTCCGCGTTGTCGGCGGTTGCGACGTCAAGACGGTTCATCAATTTGCCGTCGAGCAGCAGATCAACTTTCTTTTCGTCCCATTCCATCGTCCAGATGTGAAATTCTTTCGACCACGCATCGCCGCCGAGTTCGGCGACGGGTTTCCTGACCGCCAGCCATTTCGTTTTTCCGTCGAGCCCGTAGCCGAAGTTGGCGAGAACGGTGCCGGTGTAAAATTCCATGATGTCCACCTCGCCGCACGCGGGCCAGCGGATGCCAGGGGTTGCGCCGAGCGTCCAGAACGCGGGCCAACTGCCGGGCCGCGTGTCAATGCGCGCGCGCATCTCGAACTTTCCATGCTTAAACTCGCGCAGGCGGCGCGACGTGATGCTGGCGGACGTGTAATCAATCCACTCGCGGCTCGTCTTCCAGTCGTTGCTGCCCGCGACGAACTGCGGATTGCGTTTGTGTTCCGGGCGCGCCTCAATGACGAGCAGGCCGTTCGTGCAAAAAGCATTTTCCGGCTGATACCATTGCAACTCTTGGTTGCGCACAAAGCCGCGCTCGTAATTCCAGTTCGCCGGATCGGGCGGGCCGTTCGTGTCGAATTCATCGTGCCAGACCAGTTTCCAATCATTCGTTGAACCATTCACCGGCAACGGCTCGAATTTTGTCCCGGCGCAATTGGCAGTGAGCGCGGCGAACAAAATTAAAGCGCAGAGCGATTTGGCTGGTTTGCTCATCAGATTCAAAGTCATTAAGCCACGGATGGCACAGAGATTAAACTGAAATTGAGGCGGCGCGGCAGCGCCGCCCTGCCAAATCGTGGTAGGGCCGACCTGCTGGTCGGCCCATTCTTCCCGGCGCACGAATAGCGCCGAAGCCCCATTGCGATTTGGCTGGTTTGCTCATCAACATTTCAACTCAACTAAGCCACGGATTGAACACGTAGCTAACACGGAAATGAAATTCAGCGCGCTGGATTGGCGTCCGGCTTGAATGTGATGATCACATACTCCGGGTTGCTCAACTCCCAGTTGCCGGCGAGCATCCGGCAGAAGGTGGCGACGAAGCGCAGCGATTGATCGTCGCTCAATTCCGGGTGAAAAAATGTGCAATAGACGAGATCTGTCTTTTTGCCGGGCATTTCCGGCACGGGAATGCGCGCGGGCGCGCTCCACGGGCCTGCGATCTGTTTCGCCTGGCGAAACTGGATTTCGTGCGGATGAAAAAAATCGGACGACGTGGCCATCAAATAACGCCGCAGCGCCGGAACCCACATCACCGAAACCTGCCCGTAAGCTTTACGGAAGATCACTTTCACGTCCGCGCGGTTTTTTGACCAGCCTTTGCCGGTAAAAAATTCATACGCGGCGGGGTTCTCAATTTCCGGGGCGTTGACGCGCGCGAGAATCAGACCCTTTGGCGCATCGCTGATTTCAAGAAGATAAAGCCGGTCGCCCTCGCGCAAAATCTGGGCGGGCGCGACGGGAAATCTCCACTGGCCATTCGGCCGCAGCCGGACGAAATGTCCGAGCGGCGTTTCCGCCACAGCCAATCCGGCCCCAATCCCGTGAAAATTCCACGGCCCCGGCTCGTCGGTGACTACGATCACGGAATAGGAAAGATAAATGCGCGAGCCAATGCTGACGCCGGTTCCCGGCCAGATGCGGTGGTGCTTCAGGTCTTCATCCGGTAAATACTCGAACGGATTGGCCACGACGCCATTTGAATCCGTGAAGTATTCGAGCGTCGGCGGAAGATTCGTCTGTCCGGTGGGCAGGAAGGCGATGGTTGTGCTCTGCGCGCCTTTGCATTGCGAGAGTTGAGGCGTGGCGTTGGTTGCCGTCGCGCCGTAAAATGTGTCGCCAAATGCCCATAATGTCCCCCCTGCAACAGGCAGGGATTGCCCGCCATCCTGAAACAACACGCTCGCGCGCCGCTGCCCTTCCGTCCAGATGGACCGGCCAAATTCGACGCGGGCCACTCGCGGCGGAGAAGCGGCGCAACCCGTGAGCGCCAGCGCGATGACGGCAATGGAAAATTTTCCCAGCCCGCGCCGCGTTGCTTCCTCCGGAAACAACCCGCCGAAGTCCCATAGCGATTTGGTCGGTTTGCTCTTCAAAATTTTAATTCAATTAGGTCACGGATTGAACACGGAAACAATCGTCAAAGTTAACTCACTTTTTCGCCCAAAATTCTTTTCGCTTCCTTCATATCAATTTTTGCTTTGCGACCGTGTTTTTCGAGCAGGTAAAGCAGGTTCGCTCCATTCATCAATGTAATTGGTTTTCCTTTTGCAAACTCATAAGCATCCGGGCCGTAGTCGGCGGTTGTGATTAAAATTCCTTTCATTGCGCCTTCGTTCAGAACCGTTCCCCACAATTCTCGCACGAACGGTTCTCTTCAAGTTGCTCCTTGTTCTGCCTCATCTTATGACGAGCAGTCTTCCGCCACTTCAAATCGTTGCGGCATGGCGGTGAGAAAATTATTCATACAAATAGCTGCCGGATTTTGGCGCGGATTTCACTCAGTTTTTCGGTTTTCACTTTGCCGGCCGCGTAAAGAATCACCGATTGCTCGACGGTAAAGAGCCGGTTGGGCCGGATGAAGCTGTCTCTGACAAGGCGACCGCGCTCAAAATCCGCAGCGGTCAGAGGAACGGAATAGCCGTCGGAACGTGCCTGGCTGGTGATCTGGCAGAGAATCAAATCGTCGCCTTTGAGGTCAGCCACGACGAGGGCGGGCCGGCGTTTGCCGGTTTGCAAATTCGTTTGCGGGAAGGGGAAAACAACAACTTCACCGACTACAGGCTTGCCCATGCGGCATCCTCCTCCGGCGTGTTCCAATCCCTGGCGAGCGCGGATTCACTCAACAGCAGGCCGTTGAAAGACTCATCCGCCTTCTTGCTTCGCAGGAAGCGCGCAAAGTCATACACCTCGCGCTGCAATGTTTCCGGCATGGCGGAGATTTCTTTTTCAATGAGTTCTCGCGTGCTCATGCTTTTTTAATAGCGCAATCCCCCTGATTTTACAAATCAAACTATCGGCTCAGAAACGCGCTGGATTTTCAACGCCTTGCCGCTGGCGTCATCAATTTCAATCACTGCGCCGTGGAGCAGCACATTGTTTTTTGCCACTTCAAACCGCTGCGGCATGTTGGTGAGAAAACGTTTGAGGACAGGCTCGATTTCGCGGCCCAGCACGCTTTCGTGCGGGCCGGTGAAGCCCGCGTCGGTCAGATACGCCGTGCCGCCGGGGAAAATCTGTTCGTCCGCGGTCTGCACGTGCGTGTGCGTGCCCACCACCGCGCTCACCTGGCCGTCGAGCATCCGCGCGAACGCGATTTTTTCCGAGGTCGCCTCGGCATGAAAATCCACAAAGATGATTTTGGTTTGCTCGCGCAGCCGTTTCACCTCGTCGAGCGCGAGGAGAAACGGATTTTCCAGCGGCGGCATGAACGTGCGGCCCTGCACATTCAGCACGGCGATTGAAAGACTGGTAGGGACGGCGCGCCGCGCCGTCCGGTCATCGCAGCGCGATGACCCTACCTTGACTTCAAAAATGCCGCTGCCTTGTCCCGGCGTGCCGGGCGGATAATTCAGCGGTCGCAGAAAGCGCTTCTCGTTGGCGAGCAGTTCCATGACTTCCTTCTGGTCCCACAAATGGTCGCCGCTGGTGATGACGTCCACGCCGGCGGAAAAAATTTCCCCGGCGGTCTTGGGCGTGATGCCGGAGCCGCCGGCGGAGTTTTCGCCGTTGGCGATGACGAAATCGAGCGCATGCTGTTGCCGTAGTTTGGGAAGCAGTTCCGCAACCGCGCGCCGGCCCGGTTGTCCCACGATGTCGCCGATGAAGAGCAGTTTCACAGGCCGAATTTAACCACGAAATACACGAAATACACGAAAGAAAACCAAAGGTAGGGCAGAGCTGCCGCTCTGCCCTAATTTAAACGACAGCAAGCGCAGCGATGCTGGAGTAAAACTTGTAATTGAGGCGGCGCAGCAGCGCCGCCCTACCAATCAAAGCCACCAGGCAATGGAGCCGATCATTGCCGCAACGAGCCAGATCAACAGGACAGCGCGGGGCCGGCCCATCCCCGCGCGCACCAGCCGGTGCGAGAGGTGATTCGTGTCGCCGATGTAAAAAGGTTTGCCTGCAAACGTGCGCTGAATGACGACCCAGGCGAGGTCGGCCAGTGGAATGGCCAGCACGAACAACGGCGAGAGCACGGCGAGCGGACGCGGGTTCTGTTTCGTGTAAAAGTGCGGCAGGATCGCCAACACCGCGAGCAGATAGCCGACGAGATGGCTGCCGGCGTCACCGAGGAACGCGCGGGCGTTCGGAAAATTCCAGGGCAGAAAACCCGCCAGCGCACCGCACATCAGAAAGGCAATCGTCGCCACGAGATATTCGCCATCCGCCGCCGCGATGACGGCGAACTGCCACGCGCCAATCGCGCCCAGCCCGGCGCACAGGCCGTTCATGTTGTCCATGAAATTGAAGGC
>Ga0116134_1000495_pt1 | contig 20391 bp, 12 predicted proteins | sample June2015DPH_19_5_FD_89737 | JGI IMG/M metagenome (GOLD analysis project Ga0116134, IMG submission 89737) | Peatland microbial communities from SPRUCE experiment site at the Marcell Experimental Forest, Minnesota, USA - June2015DPH_19_40 | ecosystem: Environmental > Terrestrial > Soil > Wetlands... | reverse complement strand
CGTCACGGACCTCCATGGCGGTGCCGGGCACCTTGGAGCCGAACCGCACGGTCACGCCCTCGTCCGGCTGGACCCGGATCACCAGCGCGTTCTGGCCGAGTTCCTTGGTGTCGGTCGCGGCGAACGGCAGGTGCGGCGCGCGCTGGAACATCAGCGCGATCTCCGTCATCCGGCGCGGCAGCCGTTTCCCGGCCCGCAGGTAGAACGGGACCCCGGCCCACCGCCGGGTGCCCACGCCCAGCCGCACCGCGGCGTAGGTCTCGGTCCGGGAGTCGGGCGGGATCCCGTCTTCCTCCAGGAACCCGCGCACCTCCTGCCCGCCCTGCCAGCCAGCCGTGTACTGCCCGCGCGCCGTGCCGGTGGCCAGGTCCGCCGGCAGCCGGACGGCCGACAGCACCTTCTCCTTCTCCGCCCGCAGCGAGTCGGCGTCGAAGGCGACCGGCTCCTCCATCGCGGTCAGCGCCAGCAACTGCAGCAGGTGGTTCTGGATCACGTCGCGGGCGGCGCCGATCCCGTCGTAGTAGCCCGCCCGGCCGCCGATGCCGATGTCCTCGGCCATCGTGATCTGCACGTGGTCGACGTACCCGCGGCTCCAGATCGGCTCGTACATCGTGTTGGCGAAGCGCAGGGCCAGGATGTTCTGGACGGTTTCCTTGCCCAGGTAGTGGTCGATGCGGAATACCGACTCGGGCGGGAAGACCGCGGCCAGGATGTCGTTCAGCTCACGGGCGCTCTTCAGGTCATGACCGAACGGCTTCTCGATCACGACCCGGCGCCACGGGCGGTGGGCGGCCCACGCCTGCTGGCCCTCGGGCGGGGTGTAGGCGTCCGGATCGGACAGCCCGGACCGCTTGAGCTGCTGCACCACGAGCGGGAACGCCTTGGGCGGGATCGACAGGTAGAACGCGTAGTTCCCGCCTGTGCTCCGCTCGGCGTCCAGGGCGCGGACCGTCTCGGCCAGGTTGTCGAACGCGTCGTCGTCGTCGAACTCGCCCTGGACGAACCGGATGCCCTCGCTGACCTGCTGCCACACCGTGTCCCGGAACGGCGTCCGGGCATGCTGCTTGACCGCCTCGTAGGTGAGCTGGGCGAAGTCCTCGTCCTCCCAGTCCCGCCGGGCGAAGCCGACCAGCGAGAAGCCCGGCGGCAGCAGCCCCCGGTTGGCCAGGTCGTAGATCGCGGGCAGCAGCTTCTTGCGCGCCAGGTCGCCGGTCACGCCGAACATGACCAGCACACACGGCCCGGCCACCCGGGGGATGCGCCGGTCACGCGGGTCCCGCAGCGGGTTCTCCTTCACCTGCTGGTCCGGGAGGGCCGCCGGATTGGCTGGCGCGGGCCCGCTGGCGCCCTGGCCTGACGTCACTGACTCGCTCACGATTCTCCCGTTCCTTCACTACCGTGGCGCAGTGTCTCGGTATACCTGGCGGCCGGCGAGCGGTAGCTCGCCGGCCGCCGCTGTCGTGCGCTGATCACTGCTCCGCGAGCTGGCCCTTGACCGTCTCGATGAGCTCGTTCCAGGACGCGGCGAATTTCGCCACTCCCTCATCCTCCAGCACCGCGACTACGTCGTTGTAGGAGATACCGAGATTTTCCAGGTCCGCGATGACCTTACGGGATTCGTCGTATGTGCCGTGGACCGTGTCACCGTGGATCTGGCCGTGGTCGGCCACGGCGTGGATGGTCGGCTCCGGCATCGTGTTCACCGTGTCCGGCGCGACCAGGTCCACCACGTACATGGTGTCGGGGAACGACGGGTCCTTGACGCTGGTCGACGCCCACAGCGGGCGCTGCACCCTGGCGCCCTTGGCCTTGAGCGCCGCCCACCGCGGGGTGGCGATCCGCTTCTCGAACAGCTCGTAGGCCAGCCGCGCGTTGGCGATGGCCGCCTTGCCGCGCAGGGCCTTGGCCTCGTCCGTGCCGATCTTGTCGAGCCGCTTGTCCACCTCGGTGTCGACCCGGCTGACGAAGAACGACGCGACGGACGCGATACCGGACAGGTCACGCCCGGCCTCGGCCGCCTTCTCCAGGCCGGCCAGGTAGGCGTCGATGACCGCGTTGTAGCGCTCCAGCGAGAAGATCAGGGTCACGTTGACGCTGATGCCCTCGGAGATCGCCTGCTCGATCGCGGGCAGTCCCTCCACCGTGGCCGGGATCTTGATGAAGAGGTTCGGCCGGTCGACCGTCCACCACAGCGCGCGCGCCTCGGCGATCGTCGGCTCGGTCTCCTTGGCCAGCCGCGGGTCGACTTCGAGGGAGACCCGGCCGTCCCGGCCGCCGGTCTCGTCGTAGATGGGGCGCAGCACGTCGCACCCCCAGCGGATGTCGTAGGTGGTGATGGCGCGGACCGCCTCGTCCACCGACACCTTGCGGATCGACAGGTCGTGGGACTGGCCGTCGTACGCCGAGCCCTTGCTCAAGGCGGCCGCGAAGATCGTCGGGTTCGACGTCACGCCGATCACGTGGAAATCGCGGATGAGCTCGTCCAGATTCCCGGTGCGCAGCCGCTCACGGCTGATGTCGTCCAGCCATACCGCCACCCCCTCGGCCGAAAGCTGAGCGAGGGGGTCTTCTGCCTGGGAGGTCATAACCTTTTCGTTCCTTCCCTTATGTCTTTCACCGCAGGGCGAGGTTCTGCACCCTCACGGTGCGCTGGCCCGCTCCAGGGCCGTGCGCGCCACGGCGGCGACGCGTTCGGACGTGAGCCCGAACTCGGCGTACAGGCGCTGGTACGCGGCGGAGGCGCCGAAGTGCTCCACCCCGACCGACTCACCCAGGTCACCGACGTACTCCCGCCAGCCGAGCGTGATGCCCGCCTCCACCGAGACCCGTGCCCGGATCCGGCTCGGCAGAACCTCTTCCCGGTAGGACGCTTGCTGCTCGGCGAACCATTCCACGCAGGGCATGGACACCACGCGGGTCGGCGTCCCCTCGGCCTGCAGCTCGTCCCGGGCGGCCAGCGCGATCTGCAGCTCGCTGCCGGTGCCGATGATGATCACTTTCGCGTCACCGTCCGCCTCGGCCAGCACGTACCCGCCGCGGGCGGTGCCCTCGGCGCCCCGCAGCCCGGCCGACCGGTCCAGCGTCGGCATGTTCTGCCGGCTCAGGCACAGCGCGGACGGGTTGCTGTTCCGCTCCAGGATGGTCTTCCAGGCCACGACCGTCTCGTTCGCGTCGCCGGGCCGGACGACCTCCAGGTTCGGGATGGCCCGCAGCGCCCACAGGTGCTCCACCGGCTGGTGCGTCGGCCCGTCTTCGCCCAGCCCGATCGAGTCGTGCGTCCACACGTACGTCACCGGCAGCTTCATCAGCGCCGCGAGCCGCACGGACCCCCGCATGTAGTCGCTGAAGACCAGGAACGTGCCGCCGTACGGCCTTGTTCCCCCGTGCAGCGCGATGCCGTTGAGGATCGCGCCCATGGCGTGCTCACGGATGCCGAAGTGCAGCGTGCGGCCGTACTCATTACCGGGGAACATCTTGGTCTGGTGCTCGGCCGGGATGAAGGACGGCTCGCCCTTCATGGTGGTGAGGTTGCTCTCGGCCAGGTCGGCGGAGCCGCCCCACAGTTCCGGCAGCACCGGCGCGAGCGCGCTGAGCACCTCACCGGAGGCCTTCCGGGTGGCCATGCCCTTCCGGTCGGGCGGGAACGTGGGCAGCGCCTTGTCCCAGCCGGTGGGCAGCTCCCGCTTGGCCAGCCGGTCGAACAGTTCCTTGCGGCCGCCGTTGGCCGTGGCCCACGCCCCGAAGGTGTCGTCCCACTCGGCGCGCGCGGCCTTGCCGCGCTCGATGACGCCGCGCGCGTGCGCGACCAGATCGGCGGCCTCGGGGAAGGAGATGGCCGGGTCGAAGCCGAGGATCTCCTTGGTGGCCGCGACTTCCTCCACGCCCAGGGCCGCGCCGTGCGCCGCGCCGGTGCCCTTCTTGTGTGGGGCGGGCCAGCCGATGATGGTGCGCAGGTTGATCATCGACGGCCGCCCGGTCTCGTTCCTGGCCGCGATCAGCGCGTCGTAGAGGGCCTGGACGTTCTCGGTGTAGCCGCCGTCCGGCTGCACCCAGTCGACGTGCTGCACGTGCCACCCGTAGGCCTCGTACCGCGCCGCGACGTCCTCGGACTTGGCGATCTGCGTGTCGTCCTCGATGGAGATGCGGTTGTCGTCGTAGATCAGGATCAGGTTGCCGAGGTCCTGGTGGGCGGCGAGGGAGGAGGCCTCGTGCGTGATGCCCTCCTCGATGTCGCCGTCGGAGGCGAACACGTACACGTGGTGGTCGAACGGGCTGGCCCCCGGCTTCCCGTCCGGGTCGAACAGGCCGCGCTCGCGCCGGGCGGCCATCGCCATGCCCACCGCGTTCCCCAGGCCCTGCCCCAGCGGGCCGGTCGTCGTCTCCACCCCGGCCGTGTGCCCGTGCTCCGGGTGGCCGGGAGTGAGGCTGCCCCAGGACCGGTACTGCTTGAGGTCCTCCAGGCTCAGCCCGTAACCGGACAGGTAGAGCTGAATGTACAGGGTCAGGCTGGAGTGCCCGCAGGACAGCACGAAACGGTCGCGCCCGGTCCACGCCGGGTCCGCGGGATCGTGCCGGAGAATCCGCTGGAAGAGCAGGTACGCCGCCGGGGCGAGGCTCATCGCCGTGCCGGGGTGCCCCGATCCCTCGTTCTGCACGGCGTCCATGGCCAGGACCCGGATCAGGTTCACGGTGCGCTCGTCGATGTCAGACCACTCGAGCTTGTTCTTCGGCTGGCTACTCACCGCTAGGTCACGGCTCCTCTCTGTTGATGAAGGCTGCTCTGTTGATGAAGGCTGCGGGCGCGGCATTCGCGGACTCTGCCGCGACGCCGGCTGCGCAGCCCCACCTACCCACGTCCGGGCAGCCAAAAAGCCCCCCGCAAAACCCGGGGGCCATGACCATGATCGAGCCTATCCCGCCGGTGATGCCAGCCCGAGCCCGAGGGGCCTTACCGGCCCGTCGTGACGATGTTTTGACCGGGCCGACACCCGCCGTTCACGGGCGCGCTCAGCTGGCCCCCTTGTTGGGGGCCGCTTCCCGGCTGGCCCGGTAGGCTCCCGGCATGGGGACGCCCGCACCCGTCTTCGACCCGAGGGCGGTCATCGACGGCACGCCCCCGGGCCGGGCCCGGGTCGGGGTCATCGTCGGGATCGTGGCCGCGGCGCTGTGCGTGATCATCGTGTTCGGCATCGAGCTGGCCGAGAGCGTGGCGTCGGGGCACAGCACCACGCCGTTCCTCATCGCGCTGCCGCTCGCCCTGGCGCCGGTCCCGCTGCTGGTGGCGGCGGTCCTGTTCATCGACCGGCTGGAGCCCGAGCCGCGGATCAACCTGCTCTTCGGCTTCCTGTGGGGCGCCGGGATAGCGGCCCTGTTCGCCGCGCTCATCAACACGGCGGGGCTGGAGTACATCACGCAGCCGGCCCTGGGTGCCTCGGCCGGGCAGTACATCTCGGCCACGGCCGGCGCGCCCGTCGTGGAAGAGACGCTCAAGGGCCTCTTCCTCGTCTGGCTGGTCCGCTGGCGCCGCCAGGAACTCGACGGGCCGACCGACGGCATCGTCTACGCGGCGATGGTCGGGCTCGGCTTCGCGATGACGGAGAACATCGGCTACTACATCAACGCGCTCGTCAACCCGGTGCACGGCGGCGTTCAGCTGCTCGGCTACACGTTCGTGCTGCGCGGCGTGCTGTCGCCGTTCCTGCATCCTATCGTCACGTCGATGACCGGGATCGGCGCCGCCTACGCGGCCTCGCACCGGCACGCCGGCTGGGCGCTGCCGCTGGGCTGGGTCACCGCCATGGGCCTGCACGCCATGTGGAACGGGCTCAGCATCTTTGGGCTGGCCGGGACGGTGGCCGCGTACCTGGTCCTGCTCTGCCTGCTCGGCATCCTCTGGGCCGTCATCATCGCGGACCGCCGCCGTATCGTCGCCCAGATCGAGCACTACCTGCCCGGTTACGAGCCGACCGGCCTGGTCACGCCGCAGGACATCGCGATGCTCAGCTCGCTGAAGGACCGCCGGCTCGCCCGTAACTGGGCGCTGGCGACCGGAGGGCTGCCCGCGGCGTCGGCGATGGGCAACTACCAGCTCGCGGCGACGGAACTGGCGCTGCTGCACCAGAAGGCCCGGCAGGGCGTGCTCGACCGCGCCCAGGTCACGCAGCGCCAGCAGGCCCTGCTCGGCCTGATGCAGGTGGCGCGCTCGGCGTTCCTGCGCCGCCGCCCGGCCCCGCCGGACGCCCCGTGGGCCGGGTCCGGACCGTCGGGATTCACCCGGCCGTCATCGTATTCGGCGCCGATGCCGCCCGCGTGAGTGTCTCGCTGGACGGGCCGGTCCCGCTGGCCGGGCCGGTCCCGACGAGGCCCCGGTCGCGCAGGGCGAGGAACAGCCGGACGGTGACGATCCAGATCACCACCGCCACCGTGACGTGCACCCAGACCACGCCCGCGGGCAGCCCGCTGAAGTACTGCGCGTACCCGATCGCGCCCTGGGCCAGGATCAGCGCGCCCAGCGTCCACCCCCGCCGGACCGCCCCGCGCGGCGCGCCCGACAGTGACAGGCCGAGGATCAGCGCGGCGGACAGTCCGCCCATCAGCCAGCCGATGTCCGCGTGGAACTGGGTGACCCCGACGAACGGCAGGTGGAAGCGGGGCGCCGCGGCGTTCCCGGCCAGTTTCCCGGTGCCGGTGACCACGGTTCCGGCCGCGAACATCAGCGCGACCACCGGTACGAGGACCCCGCCCATGATCCGCAGGTCCCGCCGGACCAGGGGAGTGGCCGGCCCATTGCCCTCCCCGCAGCGGACGTGCAGGACGACGGCCGCGCCCACGATCGCGGTCGAGAGCATGAAGTGGACGGCCACCCAGGCCGGGTTCAGCTTGGTCAGCACCACGATCCCGCCCACCACGGCCTGCCCGATCACCCCGCCCGGCAGCGCCGCGGCCAGCCACATGAGGTCGCGCCGCGGACGGCTGCTGCCCGGCGGCCGGTACAGGCAGGCGGCGATGAACGCGAAGCCGGCGATGAGGACGAGCGGGACGTTCAGCAGGCGGTTGCCGAACTCGATCCACGTGTTCACGGTGGACTGGCCGGCCGTGCTCGCCGCGACCAGGCTGCCCGCCGTGCACTTGGGCCAGTCCGGGCAGCCGAGCCCCGACTTGCTCAGCCGCACCGCCTCGCCGGTCGACATGATGACCGCGTTGGCGATCACCGCGGCGAGCGCAAGACCCCGCATCGACGCCGGTGTCGGCCGCAGCACGGTCCCCGCGACCGGATTCGCCGCGATCCGGTTCACCGCGCGGCGCAGCGGTGAGCCGGCCCCGGAACCTGAGCCGGGCCCGGAACCTGGCGCGGGCCCGGAAGTTCTGGGCGCGGGGGCAGCATCGGCGGACACGCTCCTCATCGTAGGAGACGACCTCAGACCCCGCCGTCCAGTCCCTAACTTCGCGCCCCGGGCCCAGCCCCGCCCCCTGACCGCGGAACCTGCCGGACCATGATCGGCGTCGCCTTTCGGTGAATGCGAGGCCGGCTGGGCCGTAGCCGCCACCCGGAACCCCTCGATGCCTAATCCTTCCGCTGGGCAGCCACTGCTGTCGTTGTTATGAATTTCTCGAGCTCGGTGCTTGCCGCGCATCCGGCGTACAGCGCCCTTTCGGTCAGGTCAATAATGGTTTTCGGGTTCCCGCCCATGGACCGTAGTGCGGCCGAGGTTAGGCCTAGCCCGGCCAGCTGGACCTGATGTTTGGCGGCGACCGCTCTTACGAGCAGGTTGCGCTCTACTAGTGGCAGGGGTGGCAGGTGCAGCCGGGTCGGCAGGTCCCCCAGCCACGCTTGCCGGTTATGGCGGGAGAGGAGCAGCAGCTTTGCTTTCGTGTCGCGCGCGGAACGCAGGAAGCTGAGCAGTTCCTGCCCCTCGGCCGGGGTGCGGTCCGGCAGAGGGCCGGGATGGCCGGGCACTTGCCCGAGGTCGTCCCAGATCCAAAGCAGCGGCACCTGCCGCATGATCTGCCTGACCACCAGCAGGCGCTGCTCACCTGCCAGGTCACCATGCGCCACCGGTGATGGTGTCGCCGGGTCTTTGGCCAGAGCGGTGGTCAGCTGGGCGGCCAGCTCGGCCACGGTGGCGTGCCAGCTCAAAGATGTGTAGACGACCGGACCTTGCACGCCGCTGGTGAGCAGGTACCAGCGGGCGAACTCAGCGGCGGTGGCGGTCTTGCCGATCCCGGCCTCGCCGTGGAGCAGCACGACGGGCTGGGTGTCAAATGCACGGTCCAGGGCCAGCAACGTTTCATCACGACCGTAGAACCCCAGATCGGATCCGGCTGGGAGGGCAGCGCCCGAGCCTGTGCCACTCGCCGGCTCGACCTGCTGCCCAGCCCTGCCGCCGACGCGGTCGCCGCTGACCAGTTTCCTGGTCAGGTGCAGCGGGGTGGCTTCGTATGCCACCGGGACCATCCAGTCAGGCACCTTGACGCCGGTGCCGCTGGGCGGGCCGGATGCGAGGTACTGGCGGGCGACGCTAACTGCGGCGCCGAACGACTGGCCCTGCACGAGCCCGGCGTACAAGTCCGCGACGAACCGGGCCGCCGTGGCGACGTAGACGTTATATCGCATCGCGAGCACCCCGGCCACTCCGGTGTCCATCACCTCCTGGGCTAGCGAGCCGTAAGCCCGCACCTCCGCGTGCGGATCGGCCAACACCGCGGGCACGGGTGGCGTGTCAGCCAGCGCGGTTCGGCAGGCGTTGAGGACGAGCAGCGGGACACCGGTGTCTGCGAGCAGGTTCCCCAGTGTGGGTCCGTCAACCAGTTGCACGTTGCCGGCCAGCTGGGAATTTTCGAACAGGAGGTAGCCGTGGGCGCCGGGGCGCCCGGGCGACACCAGCCAAAGGTACTCGCGGCCGGATTTCGCCGAGGGGATCACGGTCTGCAACCAGTGGCCGTCGCCTGCGTCGCCCCAAATCCCGTGGCCGTCGAAGTGCATGACCTGATAAGGCTTCCCGCGGTCCTTCGCGGTCCGCAACGTGTGGGTTAGCTGCGCGAACGTGGGCGGGCGCAGCACCTCCAGCCGCAGGGAGCCGCTGTTGCTGTCCTGCAACCGGGCCAGGTAGTGGGCGACCGACCGGAAGGGCACATCGATAACACCAGGGCGGCTGATCACCAGCAGTACCCTCACCGGGATTTCGTCCTGAAGGAGCCCGGGCGCACGCGCGGCTTGCGGATGCGCCCGGACGAGCGCGGCAGCGTGCAGGGCCAGCGGCTGGCCGGTTCCGGCGTCGCTCATGCTCTCCCACGGCAGCGCCGTCGCCCCGGCCACGTCGGTTACGATTTCCACACGGAACTCGGCCAGCTCCGGCTGCACCGCCGCCCAGAGCCGACGTGTGTCCCGGCTCGCCTCAAACACTGCCCGGAACAGCTCACCGCCGAGTTCGCCGAGCCGCCGTTCGGCTCGCGCGGCCCGCAGCCCGGTCGCCACGTCGGCGGGTCCTTCCCGGTAGACCTCGAAGTACCAGCGGATCAGTTCCTGATCGGCCGGCGGCACGGCGAAGGTGAAGCGGGCGGTTGCCGTCCGCGGCGCCATCGTTGGTGTCTTGACCACAATCTCGACCCGGTGGAGGTCAGCATCGGAGGAGTGGCTCAGCCGCAGAATGCGCACCCGCCCTCCTTCGCGCTGACGCCGTCGGCGCGCCGCCGTCTGGACCTGCCGAGCCGGTGCGGCCGGATCGGTCACGGTCCCTGGTAGCGGCTGACGCTGACGACGAAGTAGTTGTAGGGGATCAGCAGGTCACGCTCCAGCGTGTTCACCACGTGGCCCGTTATCGGGTCGTAACGCCAGTCCTCCCAGCTCCACACGGATTGCAGTGTCTCGGGGATCTGGACGGCGATATAGGAGCCTTCGGCCAGCTTGGGACGCAGCGGTATGCGGCTGAAGTCCAGACCCATGTCCACCGCCTGGACGGTCACGTTCCTGTTGCGCGCTGCGATCGTTTCCGTCAGACCGAGCGTCAGAGCCACAAACGGAGCCAGGACCGGCTGGGCCGTCGTCAGCAGCTGCAGACCGCCCTTGAACGCATCGCCGTCCAGGAACCGCAGCAGCGCCTCGTCACCCTGGTTCAGCACATTCAGCGTGGCGCACTGCAGGAATAGCCCGTCTGCGCCCACCTGCAGGCCGACGAAAATGGGCCGCCCCTGCGCGGCCGCCTGCTCGCCCTCCCGCACCGGGTAGGTGGTATGGAAGTGCAGCTGCTCGGCGCCCTTGCCGGTCTGATTACGGGCGGCGAAATCAAACAAGACGCGATGCATCCCCCGCCCGGGGTAGTCGGCTACCCGCAGCCCATCGAGCGTGAGCTTGATCCGGCTACCCTTGAGCGCCTCATCCGAGGCGATGTTCCCGGCCTGCTGAATCTCCAGCAGGCTTGTCTGAGGACCGTCTACGGGCGCGAGATAGCCGATCGCATGGGCCGTGTGCTGCCAAGCCCGGTCCCGGCCAATACCGAATCGCGACAGCACACCGTAGGTTGCCGGGGCTAGCTCGGGAGCATCCGCCAGGGCCTGGGCGATCTCATCCTCGCCGACCTCCCGCAACTTCGCCGCGGCCAGATCAGGCGGGAGGTTGCCAATCACCGGCAACTGGGCAAGCCAGTCAGCGTCCGTCATCGCTGCTCCCACAGCCCAAAGACCGGCCGGGCTCGTAGCCCAATTCCCCCACGTGGACCTGGGCGATTAAAGCTGGCTGGAATGGTGCCATCCGGTGCTGGATTCGGATTCATCCGCCGGCTCCTGATTCGGGCTCATCTGCCGGCTCCTGTTCGAGCAGAGCGATCAGCTGGCGTATCTTTTCGGCGAATGCGGCGGCGCCGGGGCCAACGGCTTCCTCGTCGCGGAGGGCGGCCCGGGCGTAAAGGAGAGCCTCGCGGTTCCGCCCGGCTCGAACGAGGGTGAGGGCGACGTTGTAGCGGCTCTGTCCGGCGCCGTAGCGGTTGTCCTGCTGTTCCTCGTACTGGATGGATTGGCGGTAGTGGCGGAGCGCGCTATCGGTCGCCCCGGCATCGTCATAGATGACGGCCAGCTGATTATGAATCACGGCGAGACTACCGACAGCGTCGGCGGGGAACAGCTCGAGTGCCTGCTCGTAGGCGTTTGCTGCGTTGGCGAGGTGGCGGCTCAGCTGCTCCGCGGGCTTCCCGGCCTCCCGGGCGTTGAGGAACCGATGGTAGGCGATAGAACCGAGCTGGCCGGTGGCGGCCGCGCGGCCGAGCGTGTCATAAGTTTCGGTGAGCTCAAGACGACGTTGGTACCAGTGTTCGGCCTGATCCAGGTCGCGCAGGCCGGGGATGTCCCCATAGGCACGCCCAAGGTTGAAGGCAGTACTGGCTTCCCCCTTGCGTTCGCCGATCCGCTGGAACAGTTTCATCGCTTCGAGGTAGGAATCCACACAGCTGGGCTTTTCCTGTTCGCGCAGGATGTTGCCGAGGTCGAGGGCGTCCACCGCCAGGTCGGCGATGAGTTTGCGCTGGCTGCCGTCGAGCGCTTGCGGCTCGGCGGTGAGGGCGTTCGCCGCCTGCTGCCGGTCCCAGGCGATGACGGCTTTCTGGAGTTGCTCAGCGGTGGGCCAGTCCCGGGCTTTCAGGGCAATGCGGACGCGGTAGGGGGTGTGCATGGCCCACTGCCGTTCGCGGCCAGGGAGGGGGCCCTCGGTATCTGGGTTGGTGAGGGCGGGGGTGAGTTCGGTGACCAGCCGCTTCCACTCTATTGTCCGCCCGGCGTATTCGTAGAGTATCCGCAGGCCTTGCATAGCGCCGATGACCTGATCCCACCAGCCGTTTTGGCGGGCTAGCTGGCGGGCCCGAAGCAGATTGTCTTCCTCCGCGCCCAGCACACTGATCGTTTCGGCATGACCGTCATTGAACCGGTTATGCCAGTAGTCGCCGAGGACACCGATGGCGCCGGTCCAGGCGTGGATGGCTTGCTGAGCGGTGGGACTGGCGGGTGGCCCGTAGTGGTGTTCGAACAGGCGGCGCAGGTGCCAGGGGATGGCGGGATGGACGGCGTAGTAGCCCTCCCCGTAGCTGGTGAGCAGGCCGGTTTCGGCGGCCCGGTCCAGCAGGGCGATGCCATGATCGTGGTCCAGCCCGGCCAGCGCGGCCACCGAGCCTTCGACGTCGGGGTCGCCCATGGCAGTGAGGGCGTCGACGTCGATGAAGCCCTGGAACAGGGCAAGCAGGGCCAGCTGGGCGCGTTCGGTGTCGGTGAAGGCGTGGTCGAAGCCGTAGTCCAGGGAGACAGCCAGGGACGCGCCGCGGCCCTGGCCGGCATCATCGATCACGTTCGCCGCGCCGGCCCGCAAGTCCGCTACGAACGTCTCGATCTCTTCTCTGGTGCTGCGATGGTCACGCAGAGCTTGGCGGGTCAAGACGGTAACGGTTAACGGGTTGCCCCGGGTGAATTCCAGCAGCGGCCGCCAGTCTTCCACCTCCAGGAACCGCTGTCCGGTCCCGGTCTGGCGACCGGCGATCGCTTTGGCGAGTTCGAGGCGTTCGAGCATCGGCATCGGCGGCAAGGCGACCCGGGCGGGCAAGTCCCCCAGCCAGGCGCGCTCGTCCCGGCGGGAAGTCAGCAGCACTTTGCACCCGGTGCGCCTGCGGGCGAGGTCGCGCAGGAAGGCGGCCAGCTCATCCTGCTCGGGTTTGGTCCAGGTGCTGAGGGTGCCTGGCGGGAATCCGGCGACCGGTTCCACGTTGTCCCACACCCACAGTATCTTGACCTGGGCCAGCACCTCCAGCGTCACCTCCCGCCGGGCTGCATCGTCCAGGACGGCCCATTCCACCCCCACCTGGGCGAGCGAGGCGCCGAACCGGTCCCCGATCTGGTCCAGCAGCCGGGCCAGGGGCAGGTGGCGGGTGAAGGAGGTGAACAGCACCCCCTGGACCGCGCCGGTGAGCCCATACCAGCGGGCGAACTCCAGCGCGGTCGTGGTCTTGCCAGCTCCCGCCCACGCGTGCAACAGCACAACCTGCGCAGTGTCGAACGCCCGGTCCAAGGCTAGCAGCGTCTCGTCCCGCCCGTAGAACCCCACATCCGGTTCGGCCAGCAGCGCCGGATCCAGCCCCGCGCGTTCCTTCCCCGCTTCCTGCTGGCTCAGGCCGATCACCAGCCCCGGCTTTGCCTGCGGGGCAGCGTGCAGGGCCAGCGGTGCCGTCTCGAACACCACCGGCACCAGCCAGTCCTGCAGCGGCCGGGCCTCCAGGCTGACCTGCCGCAGCGGGCTGGCCGCCAGCTGCCGGCGCGCCGCGGTCACCGCCTGGCCCAGTTCCCGGCCCTCCAGCAGGTCGGCGTACACGTCGCCGATGAACTGGGCCGCGGTGACGACGTACACGTTGTAGCCCATCGCCACCACCCCGGCCACCCCGGCGTCCATCACCTCCTGGGCCAGCGACCCATACGCCCGCACCCGCCCGTGCGCATCCAGCCCCGCCCCGGAATCTGATTCGGGCTCGGTGGCCAGCCCGGCGTGGGCGCTGCGGCAGGCATTGAGCACCAGCACTGGCACCTCCCCATCCACCAGCAGTTGTCCCAGCGCCGGGCCGTCCACTAGCTGCTGGTTCTCCTTCACCGAGGGGTCTTCGAACACCAGGTACCCGTGCGATCCCGGCCGCGGCGGCGACAGCACCGAGAACTGCTGGCGGTCAAACCCGCCCACGCTCCCAGCCGCCACCGTCTCGTCGCCGAGCCAGGCGCCGTGGCCGTCGAAATGCACCACATGGTAGGGCGAGCCCGCCGCCTTGGCGGCCTGCAGGACCCGACTCAACTTGGCGAAGGTGGGCGGGCGCAGCACATCAAGCTGGAACACCTCCCGCGCCCCGCTGCTCAGCCGCACCAGGTGGCTGGCCACCGACCGGAACGGCACATCCGATCTGCCGCCCGGCCGGCAGATCACCAGCAGCACCCGCAGCGTCCCCGGCGCCGGCGGCACCACCACTGGCGCGGCCGCCTCGGCCAGCGCCCGCACGAACGCCCCCGCCCGCACCGCCAGCACCCCATCGGTGGCGGGGTCGCGCAGCAACTCCCACGGAATCTCCGCCGCCCCCTCCACCCCCGTGGCCACCTCCACCCGGGCATCCGACAGCGACCCCTTCACCGCGAACCACAACTCCATCGCCTCCGGGCTAGCCCGGAACACCCGCCCGAAAAGCTCCCCGCCCAGGACGGCCAGCCGGGCCTCCACCTCCCGGGCGATCTCCGGCGCCGGATCCACCGGGTACTGCAGGTAATCCTCCAGGTACCAGCGCAAATCCTCCCGGTCCTGCGCACTCAGCTCGAATCCGAACCGGACGGACGCGGCCCGGCGCGGGCCAGCGTCTTCCAGCAGGACCTCCACCACATGCTCAGGACCCTCAACCCGGTCCACCAACCGCAACGTCACCACTCGACCCCGCCCCCCACACGCGCCATCCCGGCGAACGCAACATCAGACGATCACCGGAGTGTTCGCAATTATCACATTTACTAGCACATAAAGTGCACACGATCGAGTGCTCACCGTAAGCACTCCGCTGATCCAAGCCAGCCTAGTGGCCAAGTCCGGACCCCGCTGGGCCGCTCGGGTCCGAAGTTACAGTCCCGTCCCCCGCATTAATTCAGGTGATCGTGGGATTGACGCGTCTTCGCAGATGCTGCGGAAAACCGACGCCGAATCCGGAGTGCCCCGTTTAGGGAGAGGCGGGAGGGAGCTATGGGGCCGGTGTTGCCTGGCTGGGATCGGTGGGCGGCGCGGGACTTGCGGATGCTGCGGGGGTGGGGGCCGGGGCTGGCGCGGGGGACGGGGGAGCGGAGCGGGCGGCGCCGATGCAGGCGATGACGACGCAGCCGACGGCGGCCCATTCGCCGACCGACAGGTGCTGGCCGAGCAGGCCCAGTCCGATCAGCGCCGCGGCCACCGGTTCAAGGCTCATCCAGATGCCGAACACCCGGGTCGACAGCCTTCGCAGCGCCCGCAGTTCGACTCCGTAGGGGATCGCCGAGGACAGGATGCCGACGGTCGCCCCGGTCGCGAGGACGGACGGCCGCCGCAGTGAGCCGTTCGCCGTGGCCAGGGCGCCCGGGGTTACCACCACGGCCGCGATCACCATGGCGATGACCAGTCCCGACGACCCCGGGAAGCGGCGGCCTGTCGCGGCGCTGAGCACGATGTAGGCGGCCCAGCCCACGGCGCTCGCGGCGGCGAAGACGACCCCGGCCAGGCTCAGATGAGCCGTCCCGCCCCCGGTCAGCAGAACCACCCCGGCGGCCGCCAGCGCCACCCAGAGCAGATCAAGCAGGCGGCGGGAGCCGGCCACGGCGACGGCCAGCGGCCCGAGGAACTCGATGGTTACCGCCACTCCCAGCGGCACGCGCGCGATGGCCTGGTAGAAGACGAAATTCATCGCGCCCAGGCAGATACCGAAGGACAGCGTGATGGCCGCATCGCGCCAGGCCCGGCGCTCCACCAGGCCGGAGACGGCGCCCCCGGCCCGGCGGCCGCCGACGACGAGCAGGAAGATCGCGGCGCTCCACAGCCGCAGCCCGGTTACCGCGGCCGGCGGCAGTTCGTGGAACAGGCGGGCGGCGAGGCCCGCGCCGACCTGCACGGACACGATCCCGGTCATGACCAGCGCGGCCGGCCCGGCCACCGCGTGCGCCCCGTGCCCGGCCCCCAGGTCCCCCTCCGGCCCGGCCACCGCTCTGCGGCGGCCGGTCACTCCCAGCGGAACGTGCGCGCGGCCAGCCCGATCGTCACCACGGCCCAGACGGCGAGCACCACCAGGTCACGCACGGGAATCCCCGCGGCGTTCGCGAGGACGGCGCGCAGGCCGGTGGCCAGCGCACCGGTCGGCAGCAGGGTCAGGAACGGACGGGCCGCGGCGGGGAACTTGGTGAGCGGGAACACCACCCCCCCCAGGCCGAGCAGGACGATGTAGATCAGGTTGGCCAGGGCCAGGGTCGCCTCGGCGCGCAGGGTGCCGGCCATTAGCAGGGCCAGCCCGCTGAACGCGGCGGTGCCCACCAGGACGAGCAGCGGTGCGGTGAGGAACGCCAGCGCCGTGGCGTGCGGGCGCCAGCCCAGGCCGGTCGCGACGCCCGTGATGATCGCCGCCTGGAGCAGTTCGATGATGACGACGGTCGCGGTCTTGGCCGAGATCAGGCCGGCCCGGGACAGGGGCGTCGCCCCGAGCCGCTTGAGTACGCCGTACCGGCGCTCGAAGCCGGTGGCGATCGCCTGGCTGGTGAACGCGGTCGACATCACGGCCAGGGCGATGATGCCCGGGGCCAGGAAGTCGACCCGGCTGCCGCCGCCCAGGTTCACCACGGGCTCGAGGCTGAACATGGCCAGCAGCCCGAGCGGGATGAGCATCGTGACCGTGAGCTGCTCGCCGTTCCGGAGCAGCGTGCGCGTCTCCATCGCGGTCTGTGCGGCGATCATCCGCGGCAGCGGGGCGGCGCCGGGGGCGGGCGTGAACTCCGATTCCGCCGCGGAGGCGGTGGGGGCCCCGTCCACCCCCGCGGCGGCCGCGGTCACGGGCGCAGCTCCTTTCCGGTCAGTTCCAGGAAGACGTCTTCCAGCGTCCGGCTTTCGATGCGCAGGCTCGTGGGCAGGACACCGTGCTCGGCGCACCACGCGGTCACCGAGGCGAGCAGTTGCGGGCTGATCCCGTCCGGGACCTCGATGATGTAGTGCCCGGCGGGGGATTCCTTGGCCAGGCTGCCGTCGGGCAGCGCGGACAGCAGGCCGTCGGTGTCCAGGCCGGTCTCGGCCCGGAACCGGAGCTGGCCGGCGCCCCCGCACAGCTCGGCGGGCGTGCCCGCGGCGACGAGCTGGCCGTGGTCGATGATCGCCACCTGGTCCGAGAGCCGCTCGGCTTCCTCCATGAAGTGCGTGGTCAGGATGATGGTGGCGCCGGAAGCGCGCATCTCGCCGATGAGGTCCCAGGTCGCGTGGCGCGCCTGCGGGTCCATTCCGGCCGTCGGCTCGTCCAGGAACACCAGCTCGGGGCGGCCGATCACGGCGGCGGCGAGGGACAGCCGCTGCTGCTGGCCGCCCGACAGCCGCTTGTAGGGCGTCCGCGCCACGGCCGTCAGCCCGACCCGGGCCAGCAGTTCGGTGGGATCAAGAGGATGGGCGTGGAAACGGGACAGCAGCCGGAGGTACTCCCCGGCCGGAACGGCGGGCGGCACGCCGCCCGCCTGCAGCATGACCCCGACGCGCGGGCGCAGGGCGCGGGCGTCGCGCGCCGGATCGAGCCCGAGGACCTGCACGGTTCCGCCGTCGGCCTGGCGGTACCCCTCGCAGATCTCGATGGTGGTGGTCTTGCCCGCCCCGTTGGGGCCGAGGAGCGAGGTCACCTCGCCTCGCGCGGCGGTCAGCGTCAGCCCGTCCACGGCCACGGTGTGCCGGTATTGCTTCACCAGGCTCACGAGTTGGACCGCAGGAACGCTGCTCACGCTCGCGAGTCTATGGGCGCTTTGTCTTGGCCGGGCGACCGGGACCGGAGAGGGCCCGTCTTTCCGGCCACGAGGCGACCCGGACGGGCCTCGCGGAGAAGTGATCGCGGCCGTGCGCGGCGAAGCGCTCCAGCCGGGTCGCCCCGGGGAGCTGAATCCGCGCGGCCATGAGATCAGCCTGGTCACCGTCGATCTCCACCCAGGTGATCTGCTGCGCTCGCAGGTAGGCGGGCGGCATGCCCAGGCGGGTGGGGATCGCCTCCACCACCGTGGTGCACGAGCCGGTATTGGCGTAGAAACCCTGGCCGGCGCCGAGCAGTTCGGGGTGGTGCGTGTGCCCGGACAGAAAGCCGCGGTAACCGTCACCGGTCAGGTCCGAGGCGCGCTGCCGGGCCGCCCGGTTCTGCCCGTAGCCCCGCTCCTCCAGGGCCAGCGCGCTGATGGCCGTCCACGCGCGGCGGGACACGATCGCGATAATCAGCGCCACGATGATCAGGTCGGCGACGGCGCCGTAGCCGAGGATCACGGCGCTGTGCACCAACCGCTTGGTGTCCGGGTAACGCGACTGGAGCTCGAAGAACTCTGACGTCCGCAGGGCCACCACCAGAATGAACGGCACCGCGAGCAGCCACCACGCATGCCGGACCAGCTTGCGGTAGAAGAGCCGGGAACCGACGAAGGCCGGGAAGTCGGCCGGGTCGGCCATCTCGTGCGCCCCGGTGAGCCAGTCCCGGCCCAGCCACTCGATCCGCGGCAGCACCTGCCGGACGATGTGATGGCCGAGCGGCGTGTCGAGGCTGTTCCGCTGGTCGTGGAAGCAGTTGTAGGGATCGAGCTGGTGACCGTGTTCCACCCGCATCCGGTGGCCGCCGGGCAGCATCAGGTCGGCCGCCAGGCAGAGCCGGGCACCGGTCATCTCCCGTACCGCGTCGGCCGCTTTAACGTCCCAGGCCAGGTCGCAATCGTGGTTGCCGATCGCCCAGATGACCTGGCCGCCGCGCTCGGTCACGCCGCTCAGCGCGGCGCACAGCACCTCGTGCTCACGCAGGATCTCCGCCGCGGTGGCCTCGGGGAAACCCAGCAGCTCGATGACGTCGCCGGCGAGCACCACCGTGACCGGCCCCGTCTCCGCGGTTAGCCGGCCGGCCAGGATGTCGCACGATCGTCGTGATACGGCCGTCCGCCGCGGCGGCAGATGCAGGTCGCTGATGGCGAGGACCACAGAGCCGGCTGGCACCGGTACGTCCAGCAGGTCGGCGACGTCGGGCTGGGGAGAGGCCATGACAGGTCAATCCTTCCCTGATCGGCCGATGGCGAACATGGAGGGCTCCGGCCGGCCCCTCATGACATACGACGTTAAGGGGCGCGCGATGGTTCGGAGGATGTGACGGGGCCGGCCCGCGATTTACGTCACATCGTCGTTCGGTAAAGTTTGCCGGAACGGACTTATTTACGGCATACTTGTGTTGTGAAATACATGCGGACAGCGGGCCCGGCAGTGGGCACGGAGCGCGGGGCCACGGCACACGATGCCGTGGCCAGCGGCACCGTGCGCTCTGCCAGCCAGGGTCCGGCCAGCCAGGGTCCGGCCAGCCGGGGTCCGGCCGGGGAGCTGTCCGCGCAGGGGCGCGCCGAGCGGAGCACCCGCGCCCGCGTCGCCCGGCTGATTCTGGAGCTGGGGCCGTCATCGGCGGCCGTCATCGGCGGCCGGCTCGGTCTGACCCCGGCCGCCATTCGCCGTCACCTGGACTATCTGCTCGCCGAGGGCCTTATCGAAACACGGACGGCCCGCACCTACGCCAGCCGCGGGCGGGGACGCCCGGCCCGTCTCTTCGCCATCACCGACGCCGGGCGCAGCGCCTTCGAGCACACCTATGACGACCTGGCCAGCAGCGCGCTCCGCTTTCTGGCCGAGGAGGCCGGCCCGGCCGCGGTGGACAAGTTCGCCCGCCACCAGGTTTCCGAGCTGGAGCGCCGGTACGGTGCGGTACTGGCGGAGACGGCCCCCGCCGACCGGGTGCGGGCCCTGGCCGACGCGCTGTCGGCGGACGGGTACGCCGCATCGGCATATGCGGCCCCGGCCGCCGGTGAGGCGGCATCGGCAGGTCAGCCAGGCCAGGCAGGCCCGGCGGCGGGTGGCGAGCAACTGTGCCAGCACCACTGCCCCGTGGCGCACGTGGCCGCCGAGTTCCCGCAGCTCTGTGAGGCGGAGACCGAGGCTTTCAGCCGGCTGCTGGGGCGGCCGGTACAGCGGCTGGCTACGATCGCCCACGGCGACGGAATCTGCACCACGCACGTGACCGGCCGCTCCCTGGTGGGGGAGACGCCGGCTCAGGACGCCGCGCGGGCCGAAGGCCCGGCGCGGGAGCACGACGAAACCATTTCAGGGTCCGGAGGGCTCTTCATATGACGACGACCGCGCAGGACAAGCTTGACGGCCTGGGCACGTACAAGTTCGGCTGGTCCGACTCCGACGTGGCGGGCGCGTCCGCGCGCCGCGGCCTGTCCGAGGACGTGGTCCGCGACATTTCGGGCAAGAAGAACGAGCCCGAGTGGATGCTGGACCTGCGCCTGAGGGGGCTGCGCATGTTCGGGCGCAAGCCGATGCCGGCGTGGGGCGCCGACCTTTCCGGCATCGACTTCGACAACATCAAGTACTTCGTCCGGTCGACCGAGAAGCAGGCGGAGAGCTGGGACGATCTGCCGGACGACATCAAGAACACGTACGACAGGCTCGGCATCCCCGAGGCCGAGAAGCAGCGGCTCATCGCCGGTGTCGCGGCGCAGTACGAGAGCGAAGTGGTGTACCACAAGATCCGCGAGGACCTTGAGGAGAAGGGCGTCATCTTCCTCGACACCGACACGGCGATGCGCGAGCAGCCGGAACTGTTCCGGGAGTACTTCGGCACGGTG
>Ga0116134_1000494_pt1 | contig 20427 bp, 15 predicted proteins | sample June2015DPH_19_5_FD_89737 | JGI IMG/M metagenome (GOLD analysis project Ga0116134, IMG submission 89737) | Peatland microbial communities from SPRUCE experiment site at the Marcell Experimental Forest, Minnesota, USA - June2015DPH_19_40 | ecosystem: Environmental > Terrestrial > Soil > Wetlands... | reverse complement strand
GGGAACTCCTTCTCGACTTCGCGGCGCAGTTTGTGAATCCGATCACTCACGCTGCGATTGACTCTCTTGAATTCTTTTTCCATCACCCACAGCGCCGCATTGTAAGCGCTGCTGAGCTTCTTCATTTCCCGCGTAAACCGCTCGCGGACGCGTGGGTCAGGGTAGTCCTTGTACCGCTGCCAGCCTTTGAGCATGGTCTGGCACATGCGATAAAGGCTTGGTCCATTACTCTCAAAATCCCGCCAGAACGCCCAATCTAGGAACCGCTTTGAGTCCTCACGGGAGATGGCGGCGTGCCGGAAATTGAATTTGAACTGCCCATGGACGTCGGCGAAGTCAATGTCCGGCAGCATACGACCTTGATCGGACATTTCCTGGTAAAGCGGCGTGCCCGGGACCGGCGTGTAGAGCATGAACTGGTGGAAGTCGGTCTGGTAGTTGATCGCTGCCTCGATTTCCTCGACGATATTGTCGGGCGTGTGGTGCTCGAGTCCGACGATGGTCGAGCCCTGCACGCGTATCCCGTGTTCGCGAAGTTCGCGCGTGAGTTGCCCGACTTCTTCACCCTGCAACTTTGTATAGCTGGACCGGGGAGATTCCAAACCCATCCACACCCAGGAAATGCCGAGCTCGACCAGTTCCAGCATGGTGTATTTTCGAATCGCGTTGGCGGAAGCAAACACGGAAAGCTCCCAGCTCTTGCCCGCCTTCTTCATGAGCTCCAGCAAGCGCATGGCGCGTGTGCGATGCAGCAGAAAGTTTTCGTCCATCACAAAGAAGGAATGTACTTTGAGTTCGGCTTCGATCTTGCACATCACATCGAACAGTTCATCGCCGGTCTCGTAAAAGTTGACGAACTTTCCTTTGCCGCCAAAAAAAGCGGACGTGGTACAGAAGTTGCACCCCATGGGGCAGCCTACCGACGGGATGATGGTCGCTGCCGTGTTGCCCTTCCGATTGGGAAGGCGGATTCCCATGATGCGCGTCTCCAGACCGGAAACAATCATAGGATGTTTAATCGGCGCGTGCTCGTCTTCTCCCAGATAGCGGCGCATCCAGGAGATACCTTCACCTTTTACGATGTGGTCGGCGTCGATCATGGTCTCAATGCCGGGGATGGCGGCTACGTGTCCGCCGACCACGATCGCCGAATCCGGCGATAGTTCCCGCACCATGCGGCACATTTCCCGGACCTTGCCAACGTTCACGATGATGGCGGAGATCCCAACCACGTCGTAGTGGTTCGTGGTCAATTCACGGGCAAAGGCTTTGCGGGTAGGAAAATCCAGCACGCTGCAGGGCGCCGAAATATTTTCCTGAATCATCATAATGCCCCAGGAGCGATGGAACATGCGCAGCGAAAAGCTGCCTTGCGCGCGCGTGACCTGGTTGTGATAGAGCTCCATCGGATTGATGGACCGGCTGCCAAATTCGTCATCTTGCGCATAAGGCCCGAACACCGAGCTGAGTAGGATGCGAGCGCGACTTCCCTTTGGATGAATTTCTATAGATCCCATGCCTGAAGGATATTGCGCGGTAGAGGCTCTTCGCCGTGATCTCAGATCACATTACAAAACTATTACGTGCGACGCTGAGCGAAAAACAGATGAGGAATTTCTAATTTAAGGCCGCATCGTTATCAGAGGCCGCACATTGTTCTACGAAGTCTTAGCTTTGCAAACTTTGTTTTACGAACTTTTTATGGACACTTTATTCGAAATTTATGGCTTGTCGTATCGAATAGGGTGGAGTAGTTCGAAGGCCGTCAGATGGGGAGACCAGCTGGGAGGTTCAGTTCACTGTGACCGGAGTGATCGCTATGCTGTGTCTGGCGGGCATCGTATTCAATGTGCGATTTTTTGTGGCTCTCTGCAAGGAAAGCAGTTTGAACAAATCTATGACTCAGGAAAGTCGTGGGAAACCGGTTGATCGAGCGGCATGAGAACAGATGTGGGCTGTTTTCGGGCACTCTAGACAACCCTAACCAATCGGAGAAAGGAATTTCTGATGTCGATCCAGGAAGTACCAGCGGAGCAATTAGCGGAACTCTTCCACCACTATCACCAGGCTCTGGGGCCGGATTTTGGCTGCACGACCCAGTCCACACCCGAGTCATGGGACGAGGTATCACAGCCAGAAAAGAATCGCATGATGGCGGCGGCGCGCCTCGCGATATTGGAAGTGGCCTCGACGACAAGAGAAGCGGAAGACCCCAGGCGCTATTTTGCCAAGCCAGGAGAGGCCGAGTGGGGTTGCTAGCGAAACCGAATAGCCTCTTGAAAAGGGGCAACCTCAATGGTTCTGGGCAGTTTTTCGGGGAAAAATGCGGGTCTTAGTCCCCGAAGGCCAGATTAACTCTAATGCGGTAAATAGCCGGCCTCCATCGGCAGTTTACCGTCCACCCTGATCACGCCCACGCGATCGGTGATCGATCGTTCTTCGACGAACCCGATCGCGCCCGGAGTGGAGGCCACCGCGTCGATCACGTCTGCATCTGTCCCCACTGTGCGGATGGAATCTTTGTGCAAGACGAGCAGCGCTTTCACCTCCGCCTCGGTCATCTTGTTGAGATGTTCCAGGGTGACGATCTCGTCCGGCGACGAGTTATGCAACACCAGCACAACATTCCTGCCATCGGGCCACTTCTTCACTTCCCCTTTGAAAATCCTGGCCAAATGAGAGGATGTGACGTTCTGAACCGTGTTGTCTTTATTGACCACGACCGCCATGTGGTGCGCAAAACACGGGGTCAGCAACAATGTCACGCAGGCACAGAGGCAGAGAATCCGCCGGCACTTCATAGGATCTAAGGGTACCGCTTACCGTCCAGGGAGTTTTGTCAAAAAATTGTCAAAAGCAGGGGAGGAATCAGTCTCGTAACCGGGATTGCCAGCTTTCAGACTCCCATTTTTCAGAACCCCATGATGTTGTATCCGCAATCCACGTAGATGATTTCGCCGGTGATGCCGGAGCTGGCGTCGGAAGCAAGAAACACGCCGGTGCTGCCCACCTCGCTGACCTCAACATTGCGTTGCAGCGGCGCGCGCTCGGCATGGCCTTTCATCATGTCTCCCAGGCCGGAGATGCCGCGCGCGGCTAGGGTTTTGATCGGTCCCGCCGAGATCGCGTTGACGCGAATTTTCTTTCGGCCCAGATCGTGAGCCAGGTAGCGGACGGTGCACTCCAGCGCGGCTTTGGCTACGCCCATCACGTTGTAGTTGGGGACAACTTTTTCCGCGCCGTAGTAAGTCATGGTGATGACGCTGCCTCCGTCTTCCATCAGCGGCGCGGCGGCCCGGCAAACCGCGATCAGCGAATATACACTCACGTCGTGTGCAATGCGGAAGCCTTCGCGCGTCGTATTCACGAAATCGCCCTTCAATTCCTCCGCGGGAGCGAAGGCCACGCTGTGCACCAGCACATGCAACTTGTCGTAACGCTCTTTGAGCTTCTCGAACAAGCCCGCGATCGCCGCATCATTCGAAACGTCGCACATGAATCCTTCCGCTCCGGGCAGCGAAAGAACCAGGTCTCTGGCTTCCTGCTCCAGCCGTTCGTTCTGATAGGTGATGGCGAGGTTCGCCCCCGCCGCGTGCAGGCCTTGCGCAATTGCCCACGCGATCGAACGCTTGTTGGCCACTCCAAAGACGACCGCGGTCCGGCCTTTCAAGTCCTCAAACATGAATGGATCTCCCTTGGAGAAGAGAAAGAATAACAGCATTCGTACTTGTGTGGGGCGGACACTCTTGTCCGCCGCTCTTGATCTTGGGGTTGATCTTGACCTGTAGAACCAACTTCAAAATCAACATCAACGGCAGCGGAAAAGAGTGTCCGCTCCACACAAACCCTACATGCTATCAGTCCTATTCGTAACGGAGAGCTTCGATGGGGTCGAGGCGGGAGGCGCGAATGGCCGGGACCATGCCGCTGATCAGTCCGACGCCGGTGAGGATGAGGACGGCAACGATCAGGGTGAGGGGGTTGATCATGAGACGGATGTCGCCGGCTTCGGCGTGTTTGGCCATGGCGCTGTAGAGCGTAAGTCTGCCGACGGAGAAGGCAACGACGTAGGCCAGGACGATGCCGAGGAGTCCGCCGATGAAGGTGATGGTAAGCGCCTCAGCCAGAAACTGGAGGAAGATGTGGCGGCGCCGCGCGCCGAGTGCTTTCTCGATGCCGATTTCGCGAGTGCGCTGGGTGACGGAGACGAGCATGATGTTCATCAGGCCGACGCCGCCGATGCCCAGCGTGAGCGTGCCGATGAAGCCGAGCAGAATCTTCAGGCCGAGAATGATGATCTCGAACTGGCGGAGCTGCTCCATGAGATTAAAGACACGCAGGGCGCGGCGGTCGGCGGGATTGAACTTATGCTGCGCCGCCATGATGTAGCGCACCGATTGCTCGATCCGTTCATAGTCGTTGGTCTCGTAATTGAACCAGACGGAGTCGAGGTAGTGGGTGTCCTTGAGGTCACTCATGGTGGTGAAGGGGACGTAGACGACGCGATTGATATTGTCGTCGCCGGCCTGCATCTTGGGGCTGAGAACGCCGACGACTTCAAAGCTGATGCCATCGACGCGGATGTGCTCGCCGAGGGCGTTGCGTCCGGAGAAAAGTTTTTCCCTGGTTTCAGAACCGATGACCGCGACACGAGCGCGCTGGATCTGATCCTGGGGATTGTAGAAGCGTCCCTGCGCGAGGCCGAGAGCGCGGATGGCGAAAGTGTTGGGATATTCGCCGTTGACGCTCATGGTGTACGAGCGCGTGTCGTATTGCATGATTGCGTCCTTGTTGCAACTGGGAGTGATGTGCGTGATCTGCGGGATGTTGCTGCTGAGCAGGTCAATGTCGTCCAGTGTGAGGCGGGTTTCCGCGCCGGCTTTCTGGCCGCCGGCCTGCATGGACGAGCGGCCGGGAACCACGATCATGAGTTTGGTGCCAAAATTCTTGAAGATATTGGCGATGGCGAGGCCGAAGCCATCGCCGTAGGCGAGCAGCATCACGACCGTGGCAATGCCCCACGCCATGCCCAGCATGGTGAGCGCGGTGCGGCGCCGGTTGTGGCGCATGGCATCGTAGGATTCCTGGAGCAGGTCGCGCATCATTGTGATTTGTAATTGGTGATTGGTAATTTGTAATTTCAAAACCCGCAAAAGGACAATTGCAAATTACAAATTACCAATTACCAATTACAAATTCTTACTCCTGCCGCAACGCTTCGACCGGTTCCAGACGGGCGGCCTTGCGCGCAGGATAGAGTCCGGCGACGACGCCTGCGAGAGTTAGGCTGGCGATGGCGAGGATCGCGGTTTTTAGAACAAGCCGCGGTGGATCGAAGCCGCCCGGACCATTGTAATTGCGGAACAGAGCCATGGCGCCTCCGGCCAGGGCCATGCCGATGAGCCCGCTGACCAGGGTGAGAATAATTCCTTCGGCGAAAAAGTGCAGCATGATGCTGCGGTTGGTGGCGCCCAGGGCTTTGCGCAATCCGATTTCGCGAGTGCGTTCGGTGACCGCGACGAGCATGATGTTGATCACGCCAATGGCGCCGAGCGCGAGCGTGACAAGGCCGACGGTGCCGAGGAATTCGTTCATCGTGTCGAAAATGGTGTTCATCATTTGCGCCTGCTGGACGGTATCCTGGCCTTCGAAGGCGTCTTCATCGTGAAAGTCGAAGCCGTGATTGCGGGCGACGACGCGGCGAGCCTCATCCTGGGCGAGCGCGTGTTCGTCGGCGGTGCGAGGCTGATAGTTGAGGAACGAAATCGCGTCGTACGATTCCTCGCCCTTGAGCGGGAAATCGCTGCGCATGACCTGGAAGGGAATGTAGGCGCGGGTGTTGGTGGAGTTGTCGTCGCCGCGGCCGACGCGCTTCAGAGTGCCGATGACTTCGAAGCGATGGTCGTTGAGCAGAATGAACGAGCCGACGGCGGGGCGTCCCGGAAACAGATTGCGCGTCATCTCATCGCCGAGGACGACGACGTAGCGTTTCTGAGCTTCGTCGAGGTCGTTGAGCCAGCGTCCCAGCTTCAGCGGGAGGAAGCGGATTCCGTTGTACTGGGGTTCGGCGCCGGTGAGCAGGCCACTGGCGCTGGCGAACTCGCTGACGGCATGCACGTCGCTGGTGTTGAGAACGGGAGTGATGGCCCGAATGTGCGGAGATTCCCTGCGGATGTCGAGGTAATCCTGGTACGTGAGTCGGTACTCGCGGGCGGAGTTCATGCTGCCCGCAACGGCGGGAGCGCGGCCGGGGTAGATCCACATGATGTTTTCGCCCAACTCTGAGAGGTTACGCTGGTTGCCGGTTCTGAAGCCCTCGCCAAGTCCGACCAGCAAGAGCAGGGAACCGACCCCCCAGGCGATGCCGAACATGGTGAGGAACGAACGCAGTTTGTGCGCCCAGAGGGTGCCGAGAATCTGCGCGAAAACGTCGAACACCATTTGCATGGGGTGGATAACTCGCGATGCTGGGTTTCAGCTCTTGGGTCTTAGCCGTTAGCTCTAAGCTGTCAGCTATCAGTTGTTAGTTATCAGCAACCCGCCTAAGGCTGCTGTTTGGCCGACTGCATGTTCCCTCGATCGCCGGGCACCTATTATTAGAATAGCAAGCGGGCGGAGTGGGGTATACCGCCAAGTTTTAGACGCTTATGTTTGCGATTATTCACTTAGATGCAATTGCACCGATGTTGGTGCAGTCGCTTGGCCCGCCGGTACTTAGAGCCATCGTCAGTTGCCGTGATAGGGAATCACGGGATGGCCCTTCAATGCTGCCTGAATCTGCCGGCGTTGCTCAGCGCTCAGTGCCATGAACTGAAATCCGTACTCGGTTCCCAGCACACGAACGACTCTGGCTGGGATCGCCTGTTTGTCAGAGTCGGACAGCGGGACTTCGAGCGTAACCAACTCGCCCAGCGTGAGAGCTTCGGCAACAAACGCCCCCAGGCCGCTTTCGCTGAGATTCCGCGCCCAGCCCTGCAGGCTAAGTCTCCGGCTGTCCCGTTCCAGACGAATCCGAATCCTGGCCTCGAACACATGCCTGGGTGAGATGCGATCGATCGAACCCGGTACGTCGTCAGAAAAAGGACTCTTCATTTGTCGAGATTCGTCTTGCGCGCACACAGTTGGATCAAGAAGAATACCAGACAGTGCTTGCGGCTAATCCCAGTCAGGCAATGGTCGGCCTGAGTTACTTTTGCTTCAACATCTCGTCGATGGTCACGATATCAACTAACCCAGAGCAGCCGTAGATTGCCGGCAGAATGCGATCCGCCGGGTGGATGCGCCGCAACTGTGCGACTCGCTCCGTTCCTGAACGATAAGCTGGAAGATACATTCGGCCCAGTAACGGATGTTGACCCCAGGCGCCGGAAAGCTTGTCCGCGCGCTCTTCGGTGACGAGGAAATCCCGGCGAAGAACGGCCGCCACTTTCTCGCGCTGCATTTTTTCACCCCAAGTCAGATACGACGATTGATTCTTGGCATCATCCTGCAACAGCGCCAGCAGGACGCCAATCTGCAAATCTTCGTCGGGTAGTTGCTCGATTTCGGTTACGCCATGAGCGATGAGAATGGCATTGTTCGCGAGTCCCTCGAACAGCGTGGCCGCGCGGGTGTTCATGGTCAATATCGTGGCTTCGAAGCTGGCCTTCCCGTGCACATAGTGATCCTGCAAGTAAGCAAACGTGGTAACGTGCCCGGGCACGACTTCGTGGCTCACCAGTTGCTCGAACTCGGGCACGGAGATCTGCAACGAGGCGTTGATCTCGTAGGTGGCTTCGTATTTCGGACTGCCATCGGCATTCCGCGCTCGGCCAATGTAGTTCATCGAGCCCGAGAACCATGCGTCCTTGATGGGCAAGAATTCGATATTCGCCCGAGGCACGGACGAGAGATCATGGGGAAGATAGGGCACCAAATTGGCCGCGCTGAGGCGGTCAAAGTGAGCGATCATGGCCGCGCCCAGCGCGCGAACCGAAGCCATCGGGACCACCCGATCGCGCCGCCAGGCATCGACCGCTCCGAGAAGGCCGGCGGCACTGGAGGTTGAATAACCTGCGCGGCCGAGCAATTCGGCAACGCGGGCTCGCTTAGCCGTCGGGTCGCTGGGCTCGGGTGGGCGCCCGGTGGATGCCTTGACGCTCTGCTCATAAGGCACGCGGTTGCCCTTGCCGGCGGTTTCCATGGCGAGTTCCCACATCGTGGTCAGGCAGATATTCAGGCCTTCGAGATAAGCGCCGCGCAAGCCGCCCACGCGTCGAGCCTCGACGTTGATGGCATCCATGGAGCGGACGATCTCGGTTCCCATTTCGCGCAGATAGTCGGCGACGGCAGCGCTGTCCTTGCCGGTAACGCCGCCTGCGGCTCGCAGGCGCGCCGCAGTGGGATGCGTGTAGGCCGGAGGCAGCGGCTCATCCGAGAACCACGAGTCGGCGATGAATCGTCCCGTGCCAGAGGGACACATGACATCGCCACCCCAAAGCGTGTCGATACCGAGAACTGCGTTTGCGATGGAAAGATCAGATTGGGTCATTTGTAAGTCTCCGTTGAAATTGCTGGTTCTGCATGGACCCAGGTTAGCGCGCACAAAACGCGCGCGAACCTGGGGCACCAGCGCTCTATCACCAGCGCTCTAGTCGTTCTTTTGCTTCTTCATTGACATTAGATACGTGTAGACGCAAAGCGCTACGAAGCCCAGTGCTGAGAGCATTTGCGAAATCGGCATATTCTCGTAGAAAGGCGTCTGAATCCATTCTTCCTTGAAGCGCGGCAGCACGCGCAGCGCCGCCCCAATCACTCCGCCGAGTGCGCCGCCCGCCATCAAGCCGCCGGCAATGATGATGCCGCGCTCGCGGATGGTATTGCCGGGCTCGCCGCCGACCTTCTCGCCGCGCTTGTTCACCAGGTGCGAGAGGAATCCGCCGGCCAGGATTGGCGTGGTCAGCTGCAGCGGCAAATAGATTCCCAGCGCGAAGACCATGGAAGAGAGGCCGAGCATCTCGAGCACTACGGTGACCATGGCGCCAATGCCGAACAACATATAGGCGACGGGCTGGCCGCTCATGAATCCCGACACCACGGCTTTCAGAGCCGAGGCTTGGGGCGCGACCAGAACCTGCCGCGAGTCGCCGGCCACGGCCTCTCCGAACTGGAAGGCCTTGGCCAGCAGGATGATGGTTAACCCCGCGGTGATAGCCGCCGCGATGACGCCGATAAACTTCACCTTCTCCTGCGCCGAAGGCGTGGAACCGAGCCAGTAGCCGGCTTTCAGGTCGGTAATGAACTGTCCCGAGGCGCACAGCGCTACGCAGACCATGCCGGCCAGGGCCATCACGAAGAACATGCCGGTGGTCCCGGAGAGGCCGAACTTCAGCAACACGATGGCGGAGACAATGACGGTCAGTAACGTCATGCCGCTGGCCGGGTTGTTTGCCGTCGTGGCGATGGCGTTGGCCGCCACCGTGGTGAAGAAGAATGAGAAGAACAGTGTCAGTGCCAGGCCCACGGCGACCACGGTCCACGAAACATGAAGTTGTCCGAAGAAGACGGCTACTCCGATTGCCCCCAGCACCACGCCGAGGAGGATGGTGAGGATGGGAATGTCACGGTCGGTGCGTTCCATCTGCGGCGCTTCGCCGTGGCGGAAGGCGTGCAGCGCGATGCCGAAGGATCCGACGACGATACGCAGCGACTTGAGGATGCCAACGAGGCCAGCGGTCGCGATGGCGCCCACGCCAATGAAGCGCACATAATTACGGTAGATGTCCACGGCCGTCATGTGCGAAATGGGGATGGTAGCGGGATACACCGTGACCTCGCCCATGTGGCTGCCGATGAACCAGATGGTCGGGATGAGCACGAAGTTCACCAGAATGCCGCCGGCGCAAAAGATCATGGAAATGCGCAGGCCCATCACGTAGCCCAGGCCGAGGATGAAGCTGACCGCGTCGAAATTGAAGACCATGCGCCCACGGTCGGCCAGTGCCCGGAATGCGGGCACGAACTGGAAGTTCAGATATTCCTTCCAAACGTGGAACGTGGTGACAAAGAAGTCGTAAAGCGCGGCGATCACGGTGGCTTGGAGCAGCAGCCTGGCCTGAGAGCCGCCTTTCTCGCCGGTGACGAGGACTTCGGTGATGGCCGTGGCCTCGGGAAATGGGAACTTACCGTGCATTTCGCGCACAAAGTAGCGCCGCAGCGGAATGAGAAAGAGGATGCCCAGGCAGCCGCCGGCCAGGCAGATGAAGATGGTCTGCACCGGATGCGGGTCGAGGTGGAGAATGTAGAGCGCCGGCACGGTGAAGACAGCGCCGGCCACCACGCTGCCAGAGGCACCGCCCATGCCGGTGATGATCATGTTCTCGAGAACGGTGGAGCGCCGCCGGTAGACGCGCGCCAGGCCGATGGCGAGGATGGAGATGGGAATCGCCGCCTCCATTCCCTGGCCGACTTTGAGGGCGGAATAGGCCGACGCGACGCTGAAGACGATGCACAGCAACGTCCCCCACAGCACCGCGCGCCAGGTCACCTCCGGTGGCGCCATGCTGGCGGGCACCAACGGTATGTAGATTTCGCCATCCTTCAACGGCTGGTAGGCGTTCGCGGGAAGAGACTTGGTTTCGACTTCGGCCATGCGAGAACGAGCCTCCTGACTGGGGCGAGAATTTTGACCGTAAACGCGTTGACCGTAAACGCGGCCGTCATCGTCGCCCCATCGCGGTTTCCTCGGAAGGGCCGCAATTGTCAACCAGCAAGTCAATCATAGGGTGCGGAGACACAGCAAGTGCGGAGGTCACATGGTGACGGACTTTCTGAAATGCCCGTTACCCGCCAGGTCGGAAATCCTTGCAACAGAGCTCTACACTTCGGCACAACTGAGGGCCTATTTTCCAGTCGGCGTCACTTTGATTTCTGTTCTGCGATCCATTTGTCGGTGCGCGCGTCGAGGAGATCGAGGGGAAGCGTTCCGCCGTTGATCATCTCGTCGTGGAAGCTGCGGATGTCAAACTTGGGGCCCAATTCTTTCTGGGCGCGCTCGCGGAGTTCGCGGATCTTGAGCTGGCCGAGCTTGTAACTTAGGGCTTGCGCGGGCCACGCGATGTAGCGGTCGGTCTCGGACTGGATGGAGGGCTCGTCGATAGCGCCGGACTTGCGGAAAAAGTCCACAACCTGATCGCGGGTCCATCCTTTAGAGTGGATGCCGGTGTCGACGACCAGACGTACGGCGCGGAAGAGCTCGGAAGAGAGGCGGCCGTAGTCGGAGACGGGATCCTGGTAGAAGCCGACCTCCTTGCCGAGTTGCTCGGCGTACAGGGCCCAGCCTTCGACGTACGCGTTGAAGCCGAGACTATGGAGGCGAAACTTGGGCAACCCGGGGAGTTGTTGCTGCACGGATAGCTGCAGGTGATGTCCGGGGATGCCTTCGTGATAGGCGATCGCCTCGTCGTCGATCAGCGAGCGCTCGGCGAAGTTGGAGGTGGCCACGACGACGCGGCCGGGACGCTTGCCGTCCGGCGTGCCGGTGACGTAGTGGGTTGCCGCGGCGGACTGGAAGGCGGGTATGGCTTCGACGGTGACCGGCGACTTCGGAAGAAGGTTGAAGAGCTGCGGAAGCTTCGGCTCCATCTGGGAGATGTAGTGGCGGTAATCTTCGAGGATCTGCTCGGAGGAGGTCGGAATGTATTTAGGGTTGGTCTTGAGCGATGCACGGAAGGAGGCGAGGTCGGCGAAGCCCTCCTTCTTGGCGATAGCAGTCATCTCAGCCTGGATGCGGTCGATCTCACGAAGACCGAGTTGATGGATCTCGTCCGGCGTCTTGCGGGTGGTGGTCCGGGCGTAGATGTCGTTTTGGTAGCGCTTCTCGCCGTCCGGCAGAGAAGTGATCGCGAGTGTGGTACGGCCTTCAGGGGCGTATTCCGTTTGAAGGAAGGCGGCGAAGGTCTTATAGGCCGGGATGACGTCGAGGTTGATGGCGTCGGTGATCTGCTGGGTCAAGCGTTTCTGGTCTTCAGGAGAGATGTCCGCAGGATACTTCTTGGTTGGGATCAGAAAAGGGTCGGCGTCGATAATGCCCTGACACTGCACGGGGAGCTTCTCAATCAGGAATCGGACGGGCATGAGCTTGTCCTTCATGCCGGCGCGAAGGACTTCGGTGGTCTGGCTGAGGACGCGAGGGATCTGGTGAAGACGGGCGATGTAGTCCTCGTAATGCTTGACGGAGTCGAGGGGAACGGACAGCGGCAGATCCGCGAGATCGGTATGGACGCCATTCTGCTGATTGATTGGCATCTCGTACTCTTTGAGGCCGAAGTCGGCGATGCGCTGCTGGAGGACACGAACCAGAAGGTCGTGGGAGAGCTGGTCCTGGTCGGAGAAGCCAGCTGTTGGGATGGCTTCAAGCCGCGCCAGGAAGGCCTCGTCGGTCTGGTGACGCTGGGCGATGGCAACGAGCGAGTACTCGGCGAGCTTGTCGTTGTAGCGGTAGTCGCCGAAGGCGGTGGCGCGCTGCGGAAAGTTGCGGAGATCGGTCTCGTACTGCTCTTCGAAAAGGGCGTTCTGGGCGGCGAGACGCTCGGCAACTGGTTTGACGTTTTGGGCGAAGAGGGAACCGGCTACGGCGACTAAGAAAAACAGGCTAGGGTGGAGGTGGAGGCGCATAGCTATGCAGCCTACCAGAAAGAGGAGTTGTTGCGCGAAGAAATAGGGCCGCCAGACCTGGCCCCACGTCGATGATAAACTTTGCCAAGTCATGCCAGGAGGCAGTCATGTCCTCGGACGATCCGGTTGCCCAGAGCCTACGTGGTCACATCCGAACCTTGGGAAGCTGTTGGATAGTTTACGGAGTTATTCGCCTGATCATGGCGGTCTGCCTGGTCGTCTATGGCAGGACCGCGGCCTTAATGTTCGGCCCTCTGCTCAACCGCGTGCCTGACCCGTTTACGCTGCTGGGTGTTTTCCATTTCCTGTACACACTGATGATAGTTTTGTCGGTGGTCTGCGGCATTCTAGGGCTCATCGCTGGACTGGCTCTGCTTGCAGGACAGCGATCAGGCCGCACGCTCGCCCTCCTTGCCGGATTTTTGTCGCTTTCCAATATTCCCCTCGGCACGACTCTGGGAATTTACACGCTCGTAGTGTTGCTTCCAATAAGAGCTGAGCAGCTCTACGGTCGCTCCGGCTGAGCCTGCCCAGCCGGGCGGTAGTGCGGTTCTATAATTAGCGGGGCACGGCCGAGCAATCCATCGAGCCGTGCAGAGTCATTCGAGAGCGGGCAACATTTGGAGGTGAAAGCGTGAACGACAAAGTGGAGAAGGATAAGTCGAAGTTCGACTGGGTAACTGAGCGTTCCTCATGCTCTCTGCCGAATGTATTCAAGAAACTCAGATTACAAGTTGAAGAGGACGTCAAGACTCGCAACGCCCTGCGCCCCAATAATTCCCCTTATAAGTTCTCGTTGGTGGAGAATGGCGGCGGTTTTACGGTTCTTCTGGAAGCCAAAGATGTGCGCAAGTCAGTAATATTCAGCCTGGCGGAGCACGCGATTTTAGTTCAGGACGATAAAGGCAATCCGATGTTTGATGTGACCCTGACCTTCAATAACGAGGGCGAGTGCAGGTTGACTGTGAATGGGGACGAACGCGACTTTTGGCAGGTGCGACGGATGGCTCTTGAAGAGCTGCTGTTTCGAGACTATTAGGCTGAGGGTCGCTTTGCTTCCATCCGGTTCCATCCGCCAGATGTTCCTATCTTCCCCGCCGCGCGGATCATCTGCGTGAAAGATCTTGTCATCCCCACTCCCCGTGGGAAGCCACGTATGCCAGAACGGCAGTTTCTATGAATCATCCATTGTGAGCATTAGTGACCAGCGGAAACATATCTTTTCCCGCATAGTTGACTGTGGTGGCATCTCCACCTGTCAGGACGGTCCCTGTGCCAGCGCAAATCACGATCGCGAAGAAAAAACATGACTTCAATCCCCACGCCTTTCTTTCCACCATTGGGAAGGGTAGGGATAAGCAATCTTTTCAGAGGAAAGGCACGATCTTCGCTCAAGGGGAACCTTCCGACGGCCTCTTCTATATCCAAACCGGGAAGGTGCGGCTCAGCGTTGTATCGGAACGCGGGAAAGAAGCAACTCTTGGGATTCTGAGCATAGGAGATTTTTTTGGCGAGGGTGGTCTCGCCGGTCAGCCTCTACGCATGTCGTCTGCGACCGCACTGACAGACTGCGTCCTTCTGCATATCGAGAGAAAGGCGATGATGCATGGAATGAGTCTGGAGCCAAAATTGTCGGCCATGTTTCTCAAATATCTGCTGAAGCGAAACATCCGATATCAGGATGATCTGGTCGATCAGCTTTTCAACTCCAGCGAAAAGCGGCTGGCGCGGGTCCTTCTGCTAATGGCGCAATTCGGCACCGAAGGCGTGTCAGAAATGTCGGTGCCAAGACTAAGTCAGGAGACCCTGGCAGAAATGGTGGGGACGACCCGTTCGCGGGTCAGCTTCTTCATGAACCGGTTCAGAAAATTGGGATTTATCAATTACGACGTAGGAGATAACTTACACGTCCACAGTTCACTCCTTAACGTTGTTCTTCATGACGACGATGGAGCATCCGCGACTGCGGAGGCCAGGAACCCAGGTTCCAGTGCGAAGAAAGGTTTCGAACCACCAACCGAGCCCGGCGAGCGCCCGGACAAAGAGCGTGCCATGAGGCCACCTCTCCCCGGCGTTGAACGACGCCGGATTCCGCTGGCGCCACCTGCACATGCACATGGAAGATAAGCATGAGTGGCGGAGCGCAAATACACTTTGCAACTGACTCGAAGACCTTATGAATGCACCGCGCCGCATATGCGGTCAAAATTGCGGAGCCGTGACCGGCAGCTTGGCCGAGTCGATGCCTTCGCACAGCGCGTTGTTTACTGAAAGGTTGCCCACGCCGTCAAGCGTCACCGTCCAGATCGTGTCATAGTCGGTCTCCGGCCAAAAGGACGCCGTTTGGGTGCCGTCATAGCCATAGCTCTTGAGCAGCGAATTTACCATCGGTTGGAAGTGCGCGTGCTCCCACGCCAGCAGCACGGTCTGACCGGAAAATGATGGAGGCGGTTGCGGGAGTAGAACGGGGTCGCTGGGGAACGGCGGGTCGTTGAAGAAAAACTGGTTAGTCTGCTCCACCGAGCCCGGAATATTGAATATCTCGAGGTCCGCAACCAGATGATAGGGCAAGTTACTGGCGATGGCATAGGGTTCGACGGTCAACGACGGCCTGACATACGAAAAGTTCAAGCGACCGGACGGGGTAGCCTGAGCGGGATCAATCGAATAAATCTGAGTGGGGATGGGATTGAATTTTCCGAGTAGTGCGTTCGGAAGATCCAGGGCGCGCCATTGCCCGGCAGCGACATAGTTGCCGTCTTCCCACCAGAGCGTCGGATGCGCCTCGGCGTGCCGCATCATGTAAATCGTCTCGTTTTTGTTGATTCCCGCCGGAATTTTCCCATTGGAGCTGGTCACTTGGATATTGAAGTAAGTCTGCGCCCCATTGCCCGTGATCGGGCATTGAGCGCTGACCAACTTCGGCGAGGGCAGCACCGGATACGTGGAAGGCGGGCTCACATTGCTGTTGAAGGTAACGAGGCTGGCGCCTTTCGACGGCGCGACCGCGATCGAAATCGCATAGATATAGTTCGGCCCCTGGTAACTCGCCGGAAGAGTGAGGTCGTATTTTCCCTTACCAATACTTGTATCGATACCTGCCACCAGGCTTTGCGTGGTCTCCCACGGCGCCGAGAAGACATAAAAGCCCGGGACGTTGAACGCGATGATCCCGCCCGATCCGGTTACCAGGGATTCGTTGTCGCCTAGCGAGTGGTCGTTGTCGAGGAAATCGAGACCCTGGCAACCCTCGCAGTAGATCAACGGCGGAGCAACGGCGCTGAGGATTTGCCCGGGTCCATACGTTAGCCCCGGCCCATACCCTGCGTTGAGCGGAAAACTGTTGGCGGTATATTGGGTCGTGCCCACCTGGTCATTGGGCAGAGTGACCTGGTTGAGCAGGGCGAACTGCTGAATCGTCTCCAGTGCCACCATATCGGGGTACTGGTTGGCGGTTTGCAAATGGGTCATCGGTTCGAGCGCGTAGATGCCGGTTACATTATTTCCCCCCAGTACGTTCTTTTGCAGGAACGGGGCCATGAGGAGCGACCGCTGTAAACCCTGACTGGTGAGGTTGCCCGTGTTTTGATTGAGGTCCCCATCCCCGGAAGCCTGGTAATTCAAATCCTCGCTGACCACGAAGATCAGGTTGAGGTTCGCGGCGCTCAGCGGAGCGGGAGTCACGGGCGCCGGAGTGCTGCCATTGCCGGTGCCTCCACATCCGCAGAAGAGAAGAAGAAATAACACAGGCAGGGAGAGACCAAGCCATTGCATCGTGCGCATCGAAGAAATCTCCGGTTTCCATCGTTTCGTCGTTTCGTTGTTCCATCATTTCGTCGTTCCATCGTCACTGGCGCCAGCACCGAGCACGGTGTGAGTCGAAGTATGAAGTCAGACCGTCCGGAAGTCGCCGACCCTCAAATCCGTTTCTAATGTCCTGCTCCACAGGTTGCACGCACACCTCCACCCCGGCGGCACGCTTCCTCGTAATTCGCTTTTTGGGTGTTACCGGAGGCGATGACCACGGCATCAGCTCTCTAGGACGAACTCGACAAGCCCTTCGTCGACTGGTCAGCCACTCGACTACTCTGATCCAACCCGGAGAACTATGGGGCGTGGCTGGGCTCATCATCATCGGTATATCCCTGATCGTGTTGGCTCCGGGAAAGACGCCGATCCCGTCGTCCCCATCTTGAAGATCCGGGCCAAGGAGTGATACTTCCGCCGAAACTCTGACCGAACACGCTCAGAGCGGTGTTGTAAAAAGAAGCGGTGCGACTTAACGCCCTCGGGCGAGGAGCACGCCGCACCGCCAGAGGAAATCTGGACTCCTCAAAAGGAGAAAATCTAGCCCAGTTTCCTTCCCATCGATTTTCTCAGCACGTTCAACGTAGCGAACTCGCAGGAGGGCTGTCTGTTCAATAGTGCACACCCTGCTCAGCAAAATCACGATTTGGCAGGCGTTTACACTCACGAATCCGCTCAATAAGCGAAATCGGAATGTTGCGCCAGTCTGATGGATAGCTCGGGGACGTTCATCAGGCTATTGAATGGGGCAGCCTCGGGTGGTAAGTTCCGGGTTACTGCGTGTGCATCCAGAGGAATAGTCTAGACCTGTGGATTGGTGTGCCATGATGACGTGGCAAGATCAGTTGCAGGAAGGGGACGAAGTTGTCGGATCGATCAGGAACTCTCGCTGACGATCCGTTCCGTGGTCGGCACCCAACCAGTCACGAACGGATGACGGGACTGCCCTGGGATGCGTCCTACCACGACGGACCAGCGCCTTGGGATATTGGCCAGCCGCAGCCAGCAATCGTGCGTTTGGCATCCGAAGGCGGATTCGCCGGAGCGGTGCTCGATGCGGGCTGCGGGACCGGCGAGAACGCTCTTCTCGTCGCCTCGCTGGGATTGTCGGTTCTGGGTGTTGACGTGGCTGAGACGGCACTGGCGATCGCGCGAGAGAAGGCGCACGGCCGTGGGATCGAAGTTGAGTTCGCCGCGGCTGACGCGTTCCATCTGGAGCGTTTGGGGCGTAGGTTTGAGACGGTCCTGGATTGCGGACTGCTCCACACCTTTGACGGCGACGAGCGACCAGGATACGTGGCGAGTCTAGCGTCGGTGACCGAACACGATGGAACCCTGTATGTGTTGTGCTTCAGTGATGACGGTCCCGATACTGGCCCGCACCCCGTCAGTCGGGAAGAGCTGAGGGCGGCGTTCAATCGCGGCAATGGATGGAATGTTGCCGCCATCGAGCCGGACCGGATTCAGACTAGATACCACGCCGACGGCGCACCGGCCTGGTTCGCGACCATCAAACGGATCTAGCGCCGCCGACGCCGGTCCTGAGCAGAACTACTGCGGCTTATTATTTAGCAGAACATAGCTGTTGAAATCAGGGATTACACTCACGATCCGCGTCAATGAGTAAAATTGAGATGTTTCGCCAACATCCCCGCCTGCGTCACGAAACCCACGTGTTAATTTCCTTTTGAATAACCCAGCGACCGTCGCGTTTTTCCATAATCACGTAGTCACCTGTCCCGCACAGTCCTTCGCATCTGTTGCTGAAATAGAAGAACGCTTGAGTACCATCTGCGCTGAATCCTACGCCCGAGAACGTCAGAAGTCCCTGAGAACCCGGGAATCGCTTGTAATAGGCGGGCCAAAAGCCGCAATGGTAGCAGAAAATGGGCTCCAACTGTGCTGAAGTCACGAGTTCGTAATCAATCGAAGGGTGCAGGGAACGACGAAGGGACGCTTGCTGCGCGTTCACCTTTCGGAACGCGTCCAGCCCCGCTTGTTGGAGGACAGGGTATTTCTTGCGCAACGACTCCGCCATTTTTTCCCAAGGAATAGGTTGGCCGTTCTCGTCCTTCAGGAGATGATTGTCATCGGAATCGGTAGTATCAAGAATGACGATTTTTGTCAGCCCTTTAGCGGCCCGCTCCTTGCTAGTAAAAGTGGCATCAATCCAAGCTGTAAGCACCTCGTATTCGGAAGCACTCATTTCACGCTTTGGTGCTACTGGACTGTGCTCGGGATTGCAGCTCGCCAACGCGAGTAGAAGCGACAGCAGAATGGTCGTGAGACTCTTAGGCACAGGACATTATGCCGCACGCAGTCAATTGTCGAAACCAGGCGATTTCACGTTTGACCGCTGGTCATTGAGCGCTATCGGGATTTAACAACAGTTACGGTTTAGGTGGCATCAGTTCTGCCATTGGAACCAGATACGTCCGCTGAGTTCAGCAGAAGTGCCAACGCTGCGAGGAGCGCAACGCCCAATCCAAATATGCCGATGTGCCTGATAGCTTCAGCCCACTGAGGCCGCAGACTCTCAATCGGGCCTAGTCGGATGCCAGCGAACCAACCAACCATGGAAACCCGCTCCGCTCCTGCGGTGCCACGGATGAACCAAAATCCCAGCCAGCACAAGTAAGCGTAGAAGGCAAGATTTGCGGCGATGAGTGCCCGACCATGTAGGAGGAAATCCAACGGCAACAGCGACCCAGATTCTGTATGACCTAAATGCAGACCGCCGCGAATTGAGAGAGCGAACACGAAGGCGGTCAGCCCTAGTGCCACCGTTATTCTCACGCGGGTTGTGAGCAGTCGTGTTGGATGGAGTTGTGCCAAAACCTAGGCCCTGCGACTACTCATTATCCGCCAGAGGCGTAGGTATTGAAACAAGGCGTTTACGCTCAGAATCCCGCAGATTTTGGAGGGGTAGCCTGTCCGAGCCCTCGCCGGACGGGGCCTTCGACTTTTTTCATCACAACCGGCCAGTGAGCGCCATCACATACCTCCAACCCGCCCAATGCGACAATAGTCATCTGATTGGGGCCGTTCAGAGGAGTGCCCGTCTCCCAAGACGGCCCTCGAAGCTGCCCCAAACCCATTTTCAGAGCTCTTCGACAACCTAAGTCATTTGTTCTCAAAGACTTTATATGTAAGCCCTTTAGAATCAAAGACCAGGTTGGTTTCTTCTCCCTAAGCCCATGATTCCACTAGGCAGGAGGGGAGGGGGGTAGGGTACCTTAAAGGTTAACAGCGGGCCGTAAGGCATAAACGTCGCAAGGTATAAACCCGAGCCGGACGGTGGCGCAGACCGCTTTCCCCTAGTCCGCCAGCAATGCCCATGCGGTGTAAAATCAAAGGTCGCGAATATCCGCGCGCAACATTCTGTCCTGGAAAGGAATTCCTATGGCAACCATGGAAGCCCCGCCGCGTCTGCAAGTCCGCCTTCATGAAGGTGCGTTCAAGAATGAGACCTTTGTCGATTTCACCAAAGAAGACAACGTGCGCAAGATGCGCACCGCCATCGAGAAAGTGCGTGGCCAACTGGGTCGCGAGTACGACCTGATCGTCGGCGGCAAGCGCATCAAGACCTCCGGCAAGATCCGTTCCATCAATCCCGCCAAGCCCTCGGAAGTGGTCGGGGTTCATCAGAAAGCTGACATTGAGCACGTCGAACCCGCCGTGAACGCCGCGTTGCAGGCGTTCACTCACTGGAGCCGCACTTCAGCCGAGGAGCGTGCCTCGCTCCTGTTCCGCGTCGCCGATGTGATGCGCGAGCGCAAGCTCGAATACATGGCCTGGCTGGTATTTGAAGTTTCGAAGAACTGGCTGGAGGCCGACGCCGATATCTCCGAGGCCATCGATTTTTGCGAGTTCTACGCGCGCGAGGCCCTGCGCTTCGCCAAGGCACAAACGCCCATACAGCTTCCCGGCGAGCGCGACACGCTCCACTACATTCCGCTTGGCGTT
>Ga0116134_1000492_pt1 | contig 20469 bp, 18 predicted proteins | sample June2015DPH_19_5_FD_89737 | JGI IMG/M metagenome (GOLD analysis project Ga0116134, IMG submission 89737) | Peatland microbial communities from SPRUCE experiment site at the Marcell Experimental Forest, Minnesota, USA - June2015DPH_19_40 | ecosystem: Environmental > Terrestrial > Soil > Wetlands... | reverse complement strand
TTCCCGGCAATGGCAAGCCTTTCCCCGACGGCTCCAAGATTGTGAAGCTTGAGTGGAGACCGAAAAAGTTAATAGATCCCCCTTTTTCTGCGAGCGCCCCGGACACGGTGCCTGGCGACCTGACGGAGGTCGAGTTCATCGTGAAGGACAGCAAGAAATTCTCGGACACGCACGGATGGGGATATGCCATGTTCGACTATGACGCTGCAACCGGAACGTTCGCTCCGGCCACCTCGGCCAGCAAGCCGCCGCAGGGGCACGACGCCAAGTGCGGCGCCGCATGCCACACGCTAGCGGCGTCAAAGGATTACATTTTCACGGCGTACCCCAAAAGGTGAACCCCATTAGGCGCCAGTTTTCTGGCGATCCCGGCGCCCGGCGGATGGTCGCCAATGCGGAATGGATCTCGCAGTTGGCGATAAATCCCCACAGCACTTACAACCCCGGAGTGGGTTCCTCGCTGGGTGGTTTGCCGGTTGCTCGGAAACTGGCCCACTTCGCCTGGACAAGTAGCGCTTGAGCCCTACCGGCATCTCATGCCATGCTGATAGGCCATGGCTGCCGCCGACACACTAGCTCCCTACATCGAGTTCAAAGACGTCTCCAAAGCATTTGGCGATCGGGTGGTTCTCCAGAACGTCAGCTTCGATGTTTTGGCGGGAGAGATGGTCTGCATTCTGGGCCGCAGCGGCGTCGGAAAATCGGTGGCGCTCCACAACATCATGGGCTTCCTCAAGCCGGATTCAGGCCGGGTGATTGTCGCCAGTCAGGACATCACCGACTACAACGAGCTACAACTCGAAGAGATCCACAAGAAAGTCACCATGGTGTTCCAGAACGGCGCCCTCTTCGATTCCTTAAGCGTGGGTGAAAATGTCGCCTTCCCCTTACGCGAAAAGCGGGAGCTCTCAGAAGAGCAGATTTTCCAGGTCGTCGACGGCCTGCTCGAAATGGTTGGAGTCAAGGAGATGCGCGACCTGTTGCCTTCCGACCTTTCTACGGGCATGAAACGTTCGGTCGCCATTGCGCGAGCACTCGCCGCGCAACCCGAGTGCGTGCTCTACGACGAGCCCACCACTATGGTCGATCCGCTGATGGGCAACCTGCTCGGCGATCTCATCGCCCGGCTCAAACTGCAATTGCACCTGACGTCGGTCGTCGTTACGCATGATATGCGCCTGGCGAAGAAACTGGCCGACCGCATCGTTTTCCTCCACGAAGGCCGCGCTATTTTCTTCGGGCCCTACAAGGACATGGAGAAATCGGCTGAGCCCATCATTAAAGAGTTTCTGGAACTGGACGAGTTGAAGCTGGAAGCGTAGGGGCCGTGGCCAGTGGTCAGTGGTCGGTGGCCAGTGAAAGCCCGAGGTCCCGCAGTTTGATTGCCAAGCGCTGACCACTGCCCACTGACCACTGACCACTGTCTCTAAAATCCCTGCTGCACCAACTCCTCCACGGTGATCGAACTCTGCGCCGGCGCGCCTTTCATCATCTTCTCGACGTACTTCGCGATTACGTCGGCTTCCAGGTTCACCGGGTCTCCGGGCTCTAGCGAACCGAGATTGGTCAGCTCCACGGTATGCGGAATGATGGCGATCGTGCAGCGGTTCCCTTCGAGCTTAGCGACCGTAAGGCTGATGCCTTCGATCGAAATCGATCCCTTGAACACGGTGTACTTCTCGATCTCTGGCGGAATTTCAATATGCAGCCACCAGTTCTCGGAATCCCGGCCGTCCGAGTCGACGATGCGCTCAAACTCGATCACCTTGCCGACGCCATCGACGTGTCCCTGAACGATGTGGCCATCGAAGCGGCCGTCGGCCTTCATCGGCAACTCCAGGTTCACCAGTGCGCCTTCGTGGATTCGCGAGAACGAAGTTCGCACCCACGTTTCCGGCGCTAGGTCGGCGCAGAATGATTTTGGTTTGATGTCAAGCGCCGTCAGGCAAACGCCGCTGACCGCGATGCTGTGGCCGATTCCCAATTCTTTCGGGGTATTCGCAGCTTCAATGGTGATGCGGCGATTTTCACCGTGCTGCTCGATCTTTACGACCTTGCCTACTTCCTCGATTATTCCGGTAAACATATTAGGATGTATTCCTCAGGCTCTCTCTTTAAAGATGCAAGATGCTAGCGTCCATTCACGGTCTGCGTGAATCTCCAATCTCCGACCCCAGCGCCTAAAGGCGCTTTCAAAACGGAGCACATACGGCACGCCTGAAGGCGTGCCCTGATACGAACCGCACTTGCGCCACGGGCCGTTAAGAATTCATGCTTGTCACGAGTACGGGTCGCGGAGATAGCCTTCGAGCGCGAAGTCTTCGCCGAAGCGGTGCAACTCGAAACGCTGCACGCACTGCGCCTTCCCGTGTAAACTTTCACCGGCGAGGAAGGAAACTGCGCCCTCGCCAAAAATCTTCGGCGCGTAGTAGAGGAACACCTTGTCCACCTCGCCCGACGCCAGGGCGGCTCCGTTCACCAGCGCTCCACCTTCTATAAGCAGGCTGGTGATTTCCAGTTCTCCCAGGCTCTGGACAATCGCTCGGAAGTCGGGGCGCCCGTCCGCAGTCGCTGACATTTGTTGCACGCGAATTCCCTTGGCTTCGAGCGCTTGCCTAGCCTCTTCCTCCGCCGTGGAATAGAGCACGAGAACATCGTGCTCAGCGGTCTGGATTACTCGCGATGCCGGTGGGATGCGCAAGTAAGAATCCAAGATCACGCGCAGCAGCTTGCGCCGCCGCGGACGGCCACTCCGGTCGGTGAGCAGCGGATCGTCCGCCATCACCGTCCCGACTCCAGCCAGGATCGCGTCACTCTGATGGCGCAGTTGCTGCACATGCGCGCGCGCCACCTCGCCTGTAATCCAGTGGTATCCGCTGCGCGCACCCTCCGCCGCAGGCGTGGGCGAGCCAGGCTCGGTGCCGGGTTTCGTGGCGTCAGCGATTTTCCCATCGAGAGTCATCGCCGATTTCAGCGTGACCAGCGGCTTGCCAAGCCGGATGTACTTGGCAAAACTTTCGTTCAGCTTTTTTGCTTCCGCTTGGAATAGGCCGACCTGTACGGTGATCCCGGACGCGCGGAGCTTGGCAAATCCCTGTCCCGCGACTCGTGGGTTCGGATCTTCCATGGAGCAGACCACACGGCTGATTCCGGCCGCGATCACGGCATCGGCACACGGGCCGGTACGGCCCTGATGCGAGCATGGCTCCAGATTCAGATAGAGAGTTCCACCGCGTGCCTGATCACCCGCCTGCTCTAGCGCGAGAACTTCGGCGTGCTTTACGCCGTCATAGGTGTGCGTGGCAGCCCCAACTTCACGGCCCGACGCGTCCACTACAACGGCGCCCACGGCGGGATTCGGCGACACGAGCCCAACGCCCGCTCGTGCCAAGTCCAGCGCCCTGCGCATGTGTTGTTCGTCGATGGTCATGAAACTCAATAGACTATTTCATCCTGGAGAAGCAAGTCCACCACAGGAGGTACGGAGACGCGGAGCAAAGCCGATCATCCGATTCGGCGTGGGAAGGACTGACCCTCCTCGTCCTCGTCGGGTTCGGCCAGCGCGACTGCTCCGGACCGATTCTGGGGGCCGCGCTTGTTGGGCGAACGCACTCCGGCGAATGGATCTTCGTACCCGGGCTCGGGTTCAGGTTTTCGCCCGAATAGCCGTTTCAGTCGAGTGAGCAGCCGCTGTAAACGTGAGAGAGAAGATGGTTCTTTTTTCATGATCCGTTTTTCCTCAGTGTCTCCGTGCCTCCGTGGTGGACATGCTCTCTTATAATCGAAGCTTTCCGCGCGCAGGGGCGGCCACTGCCTTACGCAAACAGCGACTCCACAAACTCTTTGGGATCAAACGGCAGCAGATCCCCCACCTTCTCGCCGACGCCCACATATCGTACCGGCAGCCCCAACTCTCGCGAAATTGCGACCACGACGCCGCCTTTGGCCGTGCCGTCGAGTTTGGTCAGTACAATTCCCGTGACTCCAGAGGATTGCGTGAACTGCCGCGCCTGCTGCAATCCATTCTGACCGGTCGTCGCATCCATTACCAGCAGAGTCTCGTGCGGAGCGCCCGGCACGATGCGTTGCGCCGTGCGCCTCATCTTTTCTAATTCGAGCATCAGGTTCTGCTTGGTGTGCAGCCGCCCGGCAGTATCGACGATTACGTAATCGGTTTTGCGCGCCGTTGCCGCCTGCAGCGCGTCAAAAAGCACCGCTGACGGATCGCCTCCGGCTTTCGTCTTGATCACTTCCGTTCCCGTGCGCTGTCCCCAAATTTCGAGTTGCTCGATCGCCGCCGCGCGGAATGTATCCGCCGCGCACAGCAGCACGGTCTTGCCTTGCGCGCGAAACACCTGCGCTAATTTTCCGATCGTCGTTGTTTTGCCCGTGCCGTTCACGCCCACCACGATGATCACCTCCGGCGTGCCGTCCACCTTGGTCACGGGCTGCGGACTGGCCGACGTCAGGATCGCCAGCAGTTCTTCTTTCAGCAGTCGTTTGAGTTCATTTACGTCCTTGATCTGCTTCCGGTCGGCTTTGTCGCGCAGCCTCTGCAGCACCTCATGGGTGGTCGTGGTGCCGAGGTCGGCGCCAATCAGAGTGGCTTCCAGATCGTCCAATGTGGAGCGATCGATCTCTTTGCCGATGGAGACGACATCTTCGATGCGTTCGGCCAGGTTCTCGCGCGTGCGCGAGACGGCCTCCTTCATGCGCTCGATAAAACTCGGTTTCTTTTCTTCGTCCAAACTGCCAAAAAGGGTTTGAATCATGAGGTGTCCAACCATGATTATAGGAGAATCGAGGGAAACGAATTGGTAATTTGTGATTTGTAATTGGTAATCTGAAGCCGGTTGGCCTTGGGTCTGAAATTACAAATTACAAATTACCCAATTACCCATTGCTAGGTTCGGGTGATTTCGACGGTGAGAGGATCGCTCGGTTTTAGCGGGGATTGGAGCGGCGCCGGAGCGGGCGATTCGAGCGGGATGGCTTGCGTCAGTTGCCTATGAATGCGAATGTCCCCGCGCTCAAACACCGCGAGCAGCGCGGCTACGGCCTTGGGGTCAAGGCGCTGTCCCGAGAGATTCTGAATGATGCGCAGAGCTTCCACGGGATCGTGCGCCCGCTGGTAAGGACGGTTGGTAGTCAGCGCGTCAAAGGTGTCGGCGACCGCAATCACCCGCGCCAGCAGAGGAATATCGTCGCCTTTCAGACCGTAAGGATATCCGCGCCCGTTGAGCGCCTCATGATGCAATTCGATTCCGGGCAGCATCTCGCGCAACTGCGGCACCGGACGCAGGATGTTCGCGCCCTTGGTGGTGTGCGTCTTCATGATCTCGAATTCTTCCGGAGTCAGAGCGCCCGGTTTTTTCAGGATGCGGTCTTCGATGCCGATTTTGCCGACGTCGTGCAACTGCGCCGAGACTCGCAGGATTTCCAGAAACCCCGGATCGAGGCCCATTTCTTTCGCGATCATCATCGAGTATTTCGTAACCCGGTCAGAATGGCCGCGGGTATAAGGGTCCTTTTCGTCGACCGCTCCGGCCAGCATCTGGATCGACCCCATGAACAGGTTCTTGTTTTCATCGGCGGCGCGCCTCAGGTCTTCGACGAACTGTTCCAGTTCTTCGGACATGGTGTTGAAGGTCGTCGCCAGTTCGCCGATTTCGGTGCGCGTTTTTACGTGTGCGCGCTGGGAAAAATCACCGCGCGCAATGGCCCGGCTGGACTGCGCCAGCACTTGCAGGGGGCTGGTGATGCGCCGCGCCGAAAAAATGCTCAGACCCACACTCACAAACACCGCCAGCCACGCCAGCAAGCGCCCGGTGCGCTGCATCTCGTAGATTCCGCGATACGCATCTTCGCGCGGCTTCTGCACCACGACGGCCCAATCCAGCGAAGTCACCGGACTGTACGTTCCCAGCATCTCGGTCGATTCTTTGCCGTCGGCAATGGTGAATTCGCGGGTTGCCGCCAACTGGGCTTTCGAGCCCTCATCCACAAAACTGCGGACGATCTCGAAGTGGCTCATGTCCTGCCCGGTAGCGTATTGCGCAGTTGCCGCCGCCACCAGCCTGCCCTGGCTGTCCACGACGTAGGGCATCAATCCGGTCAGACTGACTTGCTGCAGCCGGCGGATCAGGTAGTCCATATCGACCACCGACCCGATCATCCCCAGAAAGCGTCCACCATACATTATCGGCGAGCTGACCAACATGACCGTGCGTGCGGATTTTCCGCTGCCCACCATCAAAGGCTGCCCGCTGTAGACGCGTCCTTCGCGGGCGGCCTGGTAGGCGCGCTCCAGCTCGCGTTGCAGAAAAGCGTCGGGCTCAATACGCCCGGCGGAAATTCCTTTGGCATCGGCATTCAGCAGCGTGGCATAGGCAATGTCGTTCGACGACGAAACAAAGTTCTCCAGCATCGCCCGCAACTCTGGGGTCAGAAGTTTTTGCGCAGTGAGGTCGTTCCCGCTCGGATTGGCCAGCATCATCACCTGAATCGACGAAGACAAATTGGCCAGCATCATATGCAGCGCGTCCTGGTGCTGGGAAATGTCATCGGCCAGCGAACGCGTGACCGTATTTTGCAGCAGCATTTCGTTGGTCTTGAGGCGCTCCCGGTTCATCGTCTCGATTTGCGCCGAGTAGAAGTACATGGGGAGGACACTGATGGCCAACAGCACGCCGAGGATGACGTAGAGGAGCGGAATGCGCGCGGGAATGGGAAGCTTCAACGGCAAAAGACAGTCCTGTCGGCCCAAGCGCGGGGATGAGCTCGTCCGTCCTATACTTATTCTAAGTTGGTTTGCGGTGGTGACCTCAGGTGCTTAAAGTACAGCTCACCGTTACCGAAGTACTCACGCCACTGGTGACTACCTGGTGGTTCTCAGTTCCAGTTCTCAGTTCTCAGCGAGAGGCGCGGGACGGGATACCGAGAACTGAGAACTGGGAACTGCTGTTGGCGCTGGTCTATAATCAAGGCAGTCGGCCCGGGGTGCTGCATGCGGTCCTTCCATATTTGCTCCGATGGTTATCGGCTCTTGGCGATGCTTCTCGTCTGCTCCTCGCTGACACTCGCCGGGAATACTCCGGCCCCCAGGATTTCCAAGGAAACCCGCGAAGAAATTGTCCACGCCTTTAATGCGGAACTGGTCTACATTCGCACGAATTTTCCGATGGGGACGACTGGACTGAAACTCAAGAACGGAACCGTAACCCCTAGCGGCCTGGAACTGCAACGTTTGATGGCGCTCTGGGGACCAGCCGCGAAACCCGGCGACCGGGCCCGCATCAGCGACGTCGTCATCAAGGAAGACCACATCCGCTTTGAGATCAACGGCGGTCCCATCAAGAAGCAGAAGTGGTACCAGCGCATCCAGATTTCAGGCGCGGACGCATCGGTTCCGGTGGCGCCCTCGAATTCGTCCGCCAACGCCCGCGGCTCTTTTGTGGATCTCTATTTCGACAAATATGTTCCGGAGATGACCGGGCCAGAGCTGAAGCAGTTGCTGCGCCCGGTGTTTGATTTCGATGCCAAGTCGGCGCTCGAGGCCTACCTGGAAACGGTTTCTCCGCAGGTGAGGGATGCCATCAAGAATCACCACGTGCTGGTCGGAATGAACCACGAGATGGTGATCTATGCCAAGGGACGTCCGCCCAGGAAAGTGCGCGAGACTGCCAACGAGGTTGAGTACGAAGAATGGATCTATGGCACGCCTCCCGAGGACGTGGATTTTGTGCGCTTCGTTGACGATGAAGTCGTGCGCGTTGAAACCATGAAGGTGGATGGCGAGAAAATTGTGCGGGTTGAAAAGGAAGTTGATCTGGGCGCGTCAACCGTTGCCAAAAAGCAGGAGGAACGCCCGGTGACCGCGCCCACGTTGCGGCGTCCGGGAGAAGAGATGCCGGAGTCGAATCCCGCGAACCGTTCTACCATGCCACCGGTTGCGCCGCCGCAACCGACTGGTCCCGGTTCAGATCCAGGCCCCAACTGGGCTAGGATTATTGAGCCATTGGGCGATTGAGACATTGAATCATTAAAATTCAGAGGCTCGCGGGTTTCAGGTTTTCTAATGACTCGATGATTCAATGCCTTAATCGGTTCTGTGGTAGGATTTTCATACCGGCCATGTCAACCCATAACACGCTCCTCGAATACATGACGACGACCAAGATCGGCGAAAAGGGACAGCTCACGGTCCCGAAGCAGTTCCGCGAGGACCTCGGGTTGGGGATTGGCGCGCCCTTTGCCGTTCTGCGTTTGGGTGACGGCCTCATTCTCCTACCGGAGCAGCGGCGCTTTGAGCAGCTTTGCGAACGGGTGCGCGCGAGGCTTACGGCTGCAGGGCTGACGTCAGAGGACATTCTCGCGACTCTCCCTGAGGCCCGCAATCGCGTACACGCCAGGCGCTACGGCAAGGGGCCTACGCAGAACATTTCGCGTGGCCGTCGCAGCAGTTCGCCCGCTCATTCGCAAAGAACGCGAGTGAGTGGGACACCCAGGAAGTGACCAGCCAACGCAGAATCCGACTGTTACTGGACTCGAATGTCCTGACTGGAGGGATTGTCTCTCCCTGGGGCCTGGACAAAGCCGCGCTGTCGCTCTGCGCCGCCAAAGTCTGCAGGCTGGTGCTGGCTGAGGTGGTTCGCGATGAAGTGGAAGAAAACCTGCTCCTTCACGCGGAACGCTTGCCGTCGCTCGATGCCGAGCAATTGATCGAGGACTATCGTCGCCTCATCAAGTTAACCAATCCCGAGCTTGTTCCGTATCCGGATAAGGATTTGGTGCATTCGAGCCGGCACTTGATCCGGCACGAGGCGGATGTACCGGTGCTTCTGTCTGCGATGGCGGGCAAACCCGACTGGTTGCTGACGCACAACACCAGGCACTTCACGAAGACCGTCGCACAACGGACCTCGCTGCGTATCGCAACGCCGGCAGAGTTCTTTCGTGCGCTTTCGGTCCTGTTCCGTTAGAGTGCCTTCCTCCGCTCTCGACCTTGTACACCTGACCTTCTAAACTATGAGTGTGAAGATTGCCTTGGGCCAGATCAACCCCACCGTCGGGGACTTTTCTGGCAATGCCGCGAAGATCGTCCAGTTTGCGCTCCAGGCGCGGAGTGCGGGCGCTGGCCTGATTCTGTTTCCAGAGCTCGCCGTCTGCGGTTACCCGCCGCGCGATCTGGTCGAGCGGCCCTTGTTTGTGGCGCGCAATCGCACGACGGTCGAGCGGATCGCCGCCGAGACGCAGGGAATTGCCGTGATCTGCGGGATGGTAACCGCGGCCGAAGCGGACTCGGGCAAGAAGGCGATGAACTCCGCCGCCCTGCTGCGCGAGGGGCGCATCGATTTCATTCAGTCGAAGATGCTGCTGCCCACTTATGACGTCTTCGATGAGATGCGCAACTTCGCTCCCGCCAAGAGCCAGCAACTTTTCAGCTTTTGCGGCAAGCAGATGGCTTTGACCATTTGCGAGGATGCGTGGAATGACAAGCGCTTCTGGAACCGGCGGCTGTATGGCGTCGACCCGGTCGAAGAACTGGTCCGCGCTGGCGGGAACTTCGTGCTCAACATATCCGCGTCGCCGTTTTGGCTGGGCAAGCGCGAACTGCGCCGCGACATGCTGGCGGCCATCGCGCGGAATCAGAAAGTTCCGGTCGCGATGGTGAACCAGGTGGGGGGCAACGACAGCCTGGTCTTCGACGGATCGAGCCTGGTGATTGCGCCCGACGGACAGATAATTGCGCAAGCGAAGTCGTTCGAGGAAGACCTGATCTACTTCGATTCCTCTTTCGACGCCCAGAAGCTCGATTCTCAGAACATCAACGGAGACATGCACCCGCAGGCCGCGGGTGAAGAAGCCAGCGCGTATGAAGCGCTGGTGCTGGGCACGCGAGACTACGTCCACAAATGCGGCTTCGAGCGGGCGATCATCGGACTCAGCGGAGGCATCGATTCCGCGCTCACCGCGTCGATTGCGGCCGATGCGCTCGGTCGCGAGAACGTCATCGGCGTCGGCATGCCCGGGCCGTATTCGTCGCAGGGATCGATTGACGACGCGCGGGAACTGGCCAATAACCTTAAGATTCGCTTCGAATTGCTCTCGATCAACGAAATCTACGAGGCCACGCGCCAGACGCTTGCGCCCGTGTTTGCCGGGATGCCGCTAGACGTTACCGAAGAAAACATTCAGTCTCGCGCCCGCGGATTGCTGCTGATGTCTATGTCAAACAAGTTCGGCGCGCTGGTGCTCTCGACCGGCAACAAAAGCGAATTAGCTGTCGGCTATTGCACGCTTTACGGCGATATGGTGGGAGGATTGGCGGTGATCTCGGACGTGCCGAAGGCGCTGGTGTATCGCCTGAGCGCTTACGTGAACTCGCGGCGCAAAGTAATTCCGGAAGCGACGATCGAGAAGCCGCCGTCTGCCGAGTTGCGTCCGGATCAGAAGGATTCGGACTCACTCCCGCCTTACGAGGTGCTCGATGTGATCCTCGAAGACTACGTGGAGGAGTCGTGCTCGGGCGAACAGATTGCTCGCGCTCACAATTTCGATCTGGATCTGGTGCGGCGGGTAATCCGGATGGTGGAACGCAGCGAGTACAAGCGGCAACAAGCAGCGCCCGGAATCAAGATTTCCGCCAAGGCGTTCGGCTATGGGCGGAGATTCCCAATCGCGGCCAAGTCGGAGTTCTAGCCTGCTCGTGGAGCGGCGGGCGTCTCGCCCGTCCAGCGGTACGGCGGCCGGGCGGGGCGCCCGGCTCTCCACTGGCAGAGCTTCAGAAATGACAACTTCGCCGGTTTTTGTAACAATCGAAATTCCATTCGAAGTCCAAACTATGACACGCATGCATCGCACGCTGCTCGCTGCTCTTCTGTTATCCGGTCTCGCCATCGCTCAGACCCAACCTGCTCACCCGGCAAAAGCGGCAGCCAAACCGGCGGCGACTTCGGCCGCCGCCGCAGGCACCACGGGTCTGCCGACTGAAGACACAGTCAACTCCTTCCTGTTTCAAATGTTTGGTTATGATGCCACCATCACGTGGAAGGTGAATGAGATTCGTCCCTCTGAGGTGCCGGGATTGGCGGAGGTGTCAATTGTTCTCACCAACCCGCAGGGCTCGAACGCGAGTCGGTTGCTGGTTAGCGCGGACGGCAAGCATGCCATTACAGGCGACATCATGCCCTTCGGCGCGAAGCCATTTGACGATGCCCGCGCCAAACTGGAAAAGGGCGTGGACGGCCCGGCCAAGGGTCCGGCGAAGGCTGCGGTGACCATTGTCGAATTCAGCGATATGCAGTGCCCGCACTGTGCGAAGGCCGCCCCCACGATTGAGCAGTTACTGGCGCAGGAGCCCGACGCGCGCTTTGTTTTCCAGAATTTTCCGCTGGCCATGCACAACTGGGCGGTGAAAGCGGCCGGCTATGTCGAGTGCGTGGAGCGCGTTTCGAATGACGCCGTCTGGAAATTTATTCAGAAGACGTTTGACGAACAGGCCAATATCACTGAGGCCAACGCCGATGAAAAGCTGAAAGCTATTGCGACCGCATCGGGCGCGAATGGCGACGAGATCGTCGCCTGCGCCGTCGAGCCGGATACGAAAGCCAAAATCGAGGCGTCGATTGCGCTGGGAAAGTCGATTGGGGTGAGTAGCACGCCGACCCTGTTCATCAATGGACGCAGGCTTCCCAGCGGCGCGCCCGTCGATGTGTTGAAGAAGGTTGTGGACTTCGAGGCGAGCCAGAAGTAGATCGGGCGATCGGGTCATCGGGTGATCGAAAACCCTAAACCCAAGAGTTCTTGACCTTCGATAACCCGATCAGCCAATGACCCGATCTACTTCATCCAGATTTCCGGTGCTTCGGTCCGCTCTGGGCTGCGGACGACGTGGGGCGTGATCAGGATCAGAAGTTCGTCGTTCTCTTCCTGCTTGGTAGTTTGCGATGTGAGGGTCCCGAGGGCCGGGATCGAGGAGAACAGAGGTAAACCGCTCAGGCTCTTCTGGTCGGACTTGGTGATCATTCCCGCTACCACCGCCGGTTCACCATCCTTGATCAGGATTCCGCCCTTGTACTCGCGATTCAAAATGTCAGGAATGCCATTTGTGTTGATGCTTCCCAAAGAACGGAATTGCAGCTCCAGCTCGAGGGCTATGTCGGAATTGTGGTGAACCAGCGGTTTTGCCTTGAGCGTGAGTCCGATGTCCTCATAATTGACGGAAGGAAAAGGCGCGGTGTAAGACTGATTCCCGACGACCGACGCGATGGCCGAATTGTTATAAATCGGCGCAAAGCTGGCGTTGAGGATGGGATAGCGCTCGCCCAGCTTGAACGTGGCGTCTTTCTCCTGGGAAGCGAGCAGTTGGACGTGATTGAGTTCCTGGACGGAACTCTCATTCATGGAAAGCACGGCGGCCAAGTGATCGAGGCTCAGCCCCATAAATGTGAGCCCGCCGCCGAAGGTCGCGAGTGGCTGGCTGAAGATCGAATTCTGCTGGCCTTGCAATTGTGCGAGAAGGGCGGAGATGGTCTGATTGCCGGCCTGGTTGATGCCTCCAGAGGAAACCAGCTGGTTGATCAGTTGCTGGATGTTTTGTCCGCCGAGAGCCGCGAGTGCGGCCACCGGAATGTTGAAGAGATTGAAAGTGTCTGGGACGTGCAGCCCGATACTCCGCGCGTAGGTGTGGCTCACCTGGAAGACTTTCAGGTCGAGCATCACTTCCGGCCGGGGGCTATCCAACTGTCCGAGAAACTGGGTTGCGGCTTGCAGTGCCGCCTGCGGTCCGCGCACCTCGATTGTGCTGGACGCGGTGCTGACGGTGACGAACTTGAACTCAAACAGCGTCCGCAGCGTGTTCGTCACTTCGGTCATCTCCTGCGTGGAAGTGCTGCCCGAGAGGTAAAACGAGCGCATGCCCATGCGGTCGTAGAGCTTGTGGTTGTCGGGAGTGTCAGCGCAAGCGAAAAGAACTGTGTCTTCGAGCGCCACGCTGAAGCCCTTCGTGGCCGCGGAGGCTGCCTGCATGGCGGTTGCGAAATCGGCGTTCTCGATATCGAAGCGCACGTGGCGGGTGGGGAAGTTATCGTCGAAGAGCACGGTCAGCCCAAAGCCCGCGGCCACCGCGGTGAGCAGACCACGCGAATCGCCGCGGTAGTGGATGTCATGGTGCCCGTCCATCGGTTTAGGAGTGAGCGAGTCGGCGCTGGCGACCACTTGCGGCGGGCCTGCGGTGTGCACCGGCACCGGCCCCAACGCGTCATTTATGCGCTGCTCGGCGAATTCGTTCTGCGGATCGAGGTTGAGCGCGGTTCGGAACTCCGCCAGCGCCTCCACTTGCCGGCCGGCAAGCAGGTCAGTGTTTCCGCGTTCCAGATGCTGCCCGGCGAGATGCTGTCGCGTAAGCTCCTGTGCGGTCAGGTACTCGACGTTTTGTGGGACCAGGCGAGCCGCTTCCTGAAATTCGTAAAAAGCCTGGTCCAGATTCTGCGCCTTCTCGAGTTTGAGGCCGCGTGCGAAAGCCTGGCGAGCGGTCTTCAGATCCTTCTTCGGACCGTGGCAGGCAGGTGCCCCGCCGGAATTGGAGCAGAGCGATGGCGCGGCGGCCGGGGGCGTGTCTGTGGCCAGACACACTCCGGCAAGCAACAATAAGATTCCTGCTGGCAGCCATCGCATATTACTTACTATAGAATGCCCGGCGGCGGCTGTCTTGCAAGAGAAATACCCGGTAGGGAACTACGGTCGTAACGGGAGAAGTCGGCCTGCCGCCTCGTTCATAGTGAACGTTCACTAAGTGCCGGCGAAGGGTTCTTGAACCGCAGAGCCAACGGGGAGGCGCGAAGGTAGTTGCGGGGGGATTACCTCGGAAGGAGTCTAAGAGCCCAAGCCCAGATCAGAAACGAGACGAACATCAGAACACCTAGGGTGCGGAATTTCCCAAGAAGATTTCCCTCGGGGTAGAGCCGTTTGTATTCCCGCCAAAGCCGTCGATGCTTGGACCAATACCACCAAACCGGCGAGAACCGCTGTTCTTGTTGCAGTTGCTCGTTGACCTTTTCTGTCATCTCGAAAGTGATCAGCGTTGAAGCAAATGCACACACTAATGAGCACATGAAGGCAGCGGTTCCGATTATCATTCGAGGAAGCGTCATTCCTGACAATCCTACCTCAGCATCAGCCGTTCCACGCGCGTGGCGCGGCCCGTGCGGTCATCGCACTCGACCAGCACGGCGCAGAGGCGGACGTCGCCGTTGGCGGCTTCGAAGCGCGCCGGCATCCCGCTGAGAAACCTCTCGATCACTAATTCTTTCTTCACGCCAATGACGCTATCGTAAGGCCCGGTCATGCCGACGTCGGTGATGTAGGCGGTGCCCTTCGGCAGGACGATCTCATCCGCGGTGGGAACGTGCGTGTGCGTGCCCACGACGGCGGTGACGCGCCCGTCGAGATACCATCCGAAGGCGATTTTTTCCGAACTGGCCTCGGCATGGAAATCCACAAACACGATCTTCGATTTAACTTGTTCCAGAAGCCGATCGGCATAGCGAAAGGGATCGTCGCACGACCCCATGAACACACGTCCCTGAAGATTCACGACGGCATAACTGACGTTGTTCTTTTGGCCCTCGTAGACTCCCCAACCGGGCAGGCCTTGTGGAAAGTTCGCCGGCCGCAACAAGCGGCGTGCCGGGCTGTGTGGATTGCCGTCCGCCATCTGGAAATATTCGATGATTTCACGTTTGTCCCAGACGTGATTTCCGGTGGTCATCACGTCGATGCCTAGATCGAAAAGCTCTTCCGCTAACGGAGGAGTGATTCCAAACCCAGCCGCCGCATTCTCGCAGTTGGCGATGGCCAGATCCACGGCGTGCTGTTTGCGCAGTTCAGGCAGGCGCTCTCTTACGATGGTCCGCCCAGGGCGTCCAAAAATGTCACCGATAAAAAGAATTTTCAAGATCAGGTCTCAGGTGTTGGCCGACTTTCGATGGTACCACGCTGAAAATCGCGTGGGTTCCGATGCTGTTATCTCTTAACTGGACGCGTCGTCGCTAAAAATTTGCTCGATCGTCATCTCAAACAGCCGAGCCAACCGGAAAGCAAGCGGCAGGCTGGGATCAAATTTCCCCGTCTCGATGGCGTTTACGCTTTGCCGCGAAACTTCCAGCCGTTCCGCCAGATCAGCCTGCGACCAATTCTTTTCCGCGCGGAGTACACGAAGCCGGTTCTTCATTTGTACCTCCGCCGCACCAATGGTTGCGCCGCTGCAAATGCCAGGAACCACACCACGAATACCCAGTAATTCTGCAGCCCGGCGCTTTTGTTGAGGCTCGGGACGTACTTCTGGAGAGATCCCAGGCACGTCGCAAAGGCGAGCACGACCGCAGTCGCCCACAGGCTGCATTGCACCAGGACGGTGCGGACAAATTCGTCTTTCTCTTCAACCAGATATTTACCGAGACTCGCAATTACGGCAAAAATCGGCAGCGTTGGCAGTACGGCCAGCAAATACACCAGCGCACCCTGCGGATGGCGATGAGCGAAGATCCAGGAAACAACAGCAGTTACCAGGACATAAATGCTCATGGAAACCAAAGTTCGGGCGAGATAGACACGCTCGGCGGCACTTCGCGTGCACCACATGACAAGCCTCCTTGTCTCAATGACAAGCAAACATTACATCAAAGAGGACTGCGTGTCAAGCACACTTGTCATTTAATTGGCATCTCCTTGAATTGAAAAGGAATAAGGCTCTGAAAAGGCGCTAGCGGCTCTCGATCTCCGCCGTCTTCAGAAAGTCGTAATTGCCCGATGGATTCAGGGTCACGCTCCGCATCCGCCGCGTGTGCACGAGCACATTGTCGAAATACCACAGGTTTATATACGGCTCTTCCTGCGCCAGCACTTCCTGGACTTCAGCGTAGAGCCGCTTACGGACATTCTGATCGGTCTCGCGTCGCGCCTGGTCGATCAAACTATCGACCAGCGGATTGGAATAGAAGCCGCGGTTTGCGCCTCGGGGCGGGAATCGGTTGGAGTGAAAAGAATACTCAAAAATATCCGGGTCTTCGTTCCCGCCGATCCAGCGCAACGAATAAAGCTGGAACGCGCCGCTGGTGACGTCGGCAAAAAATGTTGCAAACTCGAAGGTGCGAATGTCGAGCGCAATGCCCACATCGCGCAATTGCTGCTGCAACACCGCCGCCAGCAGCCGCGTGGACTCCTCCGTGGACGTTTTCATCGTGAGGCGAAAGCGGACGCCGTCGCGAGCCCGGTAGCCGGCCGCATCGAGCATCTGGCGAGCTTTCTCTGGATCGTGGGGATAAGCCGCCACGTCCGGGTCAAACGCCCAGCTTTGCGGTGGGAGCACGCTCAGAGCCGGTTCGGCGAAGCCGCGCCAGATATATTGCAGAAGAGGACCGCGGTCGATAGCATACGCGATCGCCTGGCGAACCCGCACATCCTGCAAGATTCGGTCGCGCAGGTTGAACGCGAGATAGGAAAGCACTGTGCCCGGCGCTCGCTCAATCTGCAAATTCGGCTCGCGCTCCAGCGCCACGATGGTGTCGGAAGTCAGTGCATTAATGGCGGCATCGGCGCTGCCCTTGCGCAGTTCAAGCGCCCGCGTCGTCGCGTCGGGCACGACGGTGAAGCGCACCCTCGCCAGGCGCGCCTTCGCACCCCAGTAGTTGTCGTTGCGCTCGACGATGACCTCTTTGTCCTGTTCCGCGCTGACAAATTGGAATGGCCCCGAGCCGATCGGCTTGCGCGTGATCTCGTCGAGCGACCCATACGGCACAATCCCACTCGCGCCCTCCGAGAGATTCCACAGCAAGGTCGCGTTGGGCTCTTTGAGATGAAATACCACGGTGAACTCATCGGGCGCGTCGACGTGATCGACGAAGCGGTACGCCGCCGATTTCGTACTGCGAATCTTTCCCTCGAGCAGGGAGTCGAACGTCCACTTCACGTCTCGGGAAGTAAGCGGACGGCCATCGTGAAAAGTGACGCCGCGATGGAGATAGAAGACGTAGGTCAACGGATCCGGAATCTCCCAACGCTCGGCCAGTCCGGGCTGCACATTCAAATGCTCGTCGCGGATCAGAAGCGCGTCGAAGAGGAGTTCGCCAATACGTTCCGATTGCGCATCAATGCCCACTCGCGGATCGAGATTCGTTGGGCTGCTTTCAATGATCATCACCAGCGTATTGGGATCGGGAGCTTGTGAGCAGGAGACGAGAGGCAGCACGAATCCGCAAACGACTAATAAGAAAATTGTCATCCTGACCCTGAGCAAGCCGAAGGGGAAGGACCTGCTTTTTGCGCGTGCCCGCACTCCCGCTTCACGCATAAGAGATCTTTCCCAAAATCGCCGCCCGCTTCGCCCCCGTAGCCGATGGCACATTGCTGGGCCGCCGATGCCACGTCTCATGCGCGAGCAGGGCAAAAGCGACGGCCTCCTTCGCTTCCGCCGGAATGCCGAACTCATCCGAGAAATGCAGTTCGATTCCCAGGGCGGCGATCTCATCGCGCAACATGGCGATTAGGGTCGGATTCTTCGCGCCGCCGCCCGAGACAATCATTTCGTGATCGCGTCGCCGAGCGCCGAATCGCGGCAACACGAAGCGCGCGACTGCATCCGCAATCGACCGGGCTGTCAGCGCCGTTGCCGTCGCCACTACGTCGGGCTTGCTGGCGCCGTGGCAGATCTGAATGAATCGGCCTACGTATTCCCGGCCAAATTCTTCGCGGCCCGCCGTCCGCGGGGGCTTCTGCCGGAAAAAGTGCGCGCGCGCCAACTGCGCAATCACGCCATCCAGCACGCGTCCCGAGGCCGCGACTTTGCCATCGCGGTCGTAGCGCCGTCCGAAAAGCTCTTCCATCACCGCATCCATCACCATGTTGCCGGGGCCGGTGTCAAAAGCAAGCACCTGGCCGAGCGACGCGCCCGCGGGAATCGCCGTCAGATTCGCAATGCCGCCGATGTTCTGCGCAATACGGTTCTGCGCAATCCGACCGGCCCGTCGATCGAGGTAAAGAAGATAGTCGAGGAACGGCACCAGCGGCGCGCCTTTCCCCCCGGCCGCAATATCCGCCGGACGAAAATCGGAGACCACCGGCACACCCAGCCGCGCCGCGATCACCGCGCCTTCACCCGTTTGCCACGTCACCGCCAATTTCCGTCCGAGAAATCGCTCCGCCACTCCCTGGTGATAGAGCGTCTGCCCATGACAGCCCACCAGGTCAAGCTTCACGCGATGCTTGCGCGCCGTCTTCGCGACTGCCTCTGCGTACAGTTCGCCGAGAAGAAAGTTCAGCCGCGCCAGATCCGCAACGTGGGCCAATTCCGCGTTCATCATGGCGAGAATTGCGCGCCGCACCGGGGCAGGGAACGGATACCCCTCGTGCGCAAGAAGCGTGAAGTCTGAGTTTGTGTGCTCGTGTGGTGACGGGCCTCTGGCCCGTCCTTTGTCGGAGGAGGCGAATCGCACCAGCGCCACATTGATTCCGTCGGCCGAGGTGCCGCTCATTACGCCGGCAACAATCATGCTCATGCGCGTTCCTTCTTACGCTCCGCGCGGGCGAGCGTAGCCAGCCGGATCTCTTCGCTGAACTCCCAGAGCTGGCGCGTCAGCTTCTCGACGCGTGCGGAAGTGGGAGCGGGACTGCGGCTCGCCGCTGATTTTTTAGCGACCGACTTCTTTTTGAACGCAAGCACGCGTCGTGCAGATTCGCGCACGCGGCGGGCAAATTTGCCGTCGCGCTCCGCCTCGTGGATCAGAGCTTCATGGGCGCGCACGATCAGCTCCTCTGTGTGGCAAATCAGAGCCAAGTCGCCGCCAGACCGGATATGCTGCACTGCCGTCCGCTCGATGGGAGCGAATTCGAGGACCGCTCCCATTTCCATGTCGTCCGAGACGATAAGCCCGTTGTAGCGGATTTTCTTCCGCAGGATGTCGGTGATCCATTTTTTCGACAACGATGCCGGCGTTTGTTCCCCCGTTACTTCTGGATAGGCCGCGTGCGAAACCATGACAAATGGCAATTGGCGACGCAGCATTCGATAAGGAAACAGATCCTCGACCAACATCTTCTTGAGCGCCTTCTCAATCACGGGCAGCTCATGATGGCTGTCGAGCTTGCCCTCGCCCAGTCCGGGGAAATGTTTGCCGCAGCCGAGCACGCCGGCATCGCCCAACCCGCGCAGAAATTCGCGCGCGTAGATGACCACCTGCTTCGGATCGTCCGAAACCGTCCGCGAACTCAGCACCGGACGCGAAGCCTCGTAGGCCAAGTCGAGCACCGGGGCAAAATCCACGTTGAAGCCAAGCGCGCGGCAGTTCTCGCCGATGATGCGCCCATGCTTGCGAAAAAGCGTACGGTTGCCCGTGGCAAAAACCTCTGCCGCAGAAGGCGCCGAACCGATCACGTTGCGGAAACGGTCGACGGTGCCCCCTTCAAGGTCCACGCAAGTGAAAAGCGGCGTGGCAACGCACTTCTGGCATTCGCGCAGAAGAGTGTGCGTCTGATCAGCTCCGGTGATGTTGCGGGCAAATAGGATCACGCCCGCCGGCTGAATCTTCGTGAGCAGGGAAGCGAGCCGCGGAGACATCTTCGTCCCGTCGAAGCCGATGATGAGGAGTTGGCCGATGTTTAGTTCTAAGTCGCGCATCGTTCTGACTGACTTAAGACAACGTTCCGTCCGTCCCTTAATCTCTAGACGTAATGCGTTCAAGTTCATTCACTGTTGGCAAGAATTCATCTGTGGTGCACTGTCTCATGGAGCCGAGGCATTTCAAATTGAAGCTGTATGCCAGCCTTCTATATTCGGTGAAATCGGAAGGTGACAGATCGACGGAAATATTGTATTGGTGAACTCTAACCGCCGAAACAGTTGACGTGCTTTCACGCACACCCGCGAAGTAGGGATTCGATCCCCCTAAGAGGGTAGTTTTGCGGACGAGCTTGTCATCCTTGAAGCGGAGATCTCCTGCAAGAGCCATCAGTGGAGCAAGATGCAACTTATACTGCCATTTATTAACAAACACCAGCTCGAGTAAACATTCATGATGACAATCACCAGGTAGATCCACGGGAATGTTCGCATCGTGTAGCTGTTTTACTGCAAGATCGTAGGTTGTGCCGATACGCATCTGCGTAATCACTCCAACATATCTCCCTGCCTCAACCCTTGAGCGATATGCTTGAGCAAACGCTAAGGCAATCACAAACATCGTTGCGAGCACGACACACAGAACAATGAGCGGCCAGCGCCTCTGGCAGTTCATCAGCATGATGTATCCCTCCTTACGTCACGTTACAAAGTCCATCCACATGGGGGAGCTTGGGGACATCCATGATAAGTAAAAGTCAAGAGGAGACGGAGGTCTCCTTTCGCTTAGAAGGGACAACTCTCGAAGCGTGGATACGACGGATAAGTTAGCCAAGCGCCAGCGATCGATGCACGCG
>Ga0116134_1000489_pt1 | contig 20651 bp, 20 predicted proteins | sample June2015DPH_19_5_FD_89737 | JGI IMG/M metagenome (GOLD analysis project Ga0116134, IMG submission 89737) | Peatland microbial communities from SPRUCE experiment site at the Marcell Experimental Forest, Minnesota, USA - June2015DPH_19_40 | ecosystem: Environmental > Terrestrial > Soil > Wetlands... | reverse complement strand
TACCTCGGTTACGGAGCCTTCGATAACAACTATTACAACAACGGGCCGGCGAACGCTGCGTCCACCCTATACACCTGCGGCTCGGGGACTGCCACCGCCCAGGCTCTCTTTGCGATTAGTTTCAACCCCAGCACCGGATCGGCGAACACGACACCCGCCATGCCCGCCAACGCCAATGTAAACCCGGGAGGCGGGAACGGAATCTGCTCGCCGATCACTGAGTTCTTCGATGGGACCACAGACCGGATCTTCGTCGGCATGGGCGACTACGCTGCCGCTGCCACCGGAGCCAACGTCGTCACGATGTGGAACGTCACTAGCCGCCTCACCAGCGCCACCGACAAGCCCACGGCTACCGCCGTGGGGTACCAGGGCGGCACGACCGGCTTCACCGTCGACAACAATGCCAATCCCAACAACTACCCCCAGGCGGAGAGCGTTTACTTCTCGACCCTTAATACGAGCGCCTCTGCCACCACCTGCGGCGCCAATAACTATTGCGCCGTAAAGCTGACGCAGAGCGTCCTCCAGTAGAGTGCGGAGCGGGGCGCCAGTTCCAGTTGAATTGGAGATGGTTGTCACCCAGCTTAGCTTATCGAAAGCGGACTTAGGCTGACAACGCGCCTGCAGGCTCGTTAGGACGTCTTTCGGTGAATACTGCACTGATTTGATGAACTAACTTTTCCGCAACTCAGCGCCTGCGTCTCAAACACACGCTCGAACCGGAATGCAGGCTTGGTGTAGGGTTTCTTGGTTTGTTTTTTGGGGGGCTGTCGCTCGTCTTCAGGTTCCAGCGGATTCCCATTTGCCATTAGACATGCACCACGAAAAAACAAACTCTTCCCGAGCAACTGGCACGCTTCATTGACATTATACAGTCTCGCGGTCCTTAACTGAAAGTTCATGATTAAGCTGTCGCCCTCGCACGCAGAACTGTGCAACGCCTTGAAGCACTCCGGTGCAAGCGACTTGGGACCGGCCGCAGCCCACTGGAACCCTCCCTGTTCTTGCTTTGGTACACCAGTGCCTAGCCCGGTCCCTCGCCTTGACGCGCGTATAACGCGCCCTTAAGATGGAAGAAATCGTCTATAATGATCTACCAGGTCAACTTGCACTCCTTCATCGTCGAGAAAATGGGCGGTGGCGGCATGGGTGTATTGCGCAAAGCAAAAGCAGAAGACACGACTGCGCCGCTTTGTGGGCGCGCACGTTTCCCCCAGGAAGTCTCCAAAGAACCGCATGCCCTGGCGCGTCTTTGGCGACCCCGGCATGGAATCATCCGAGCATGAATTTCGGTAAAGGGGCGGCACATGAGTGAAACGGAGTGGAAGGGTGGGGAGCCATCCCCCGATGATGCAGCTGCGCGTGCGGAATCCAAGCCAACCCGCAGCCGAAAACCCTATCAGAAGCCGGCTTTCCGGTTCGAGCGCGTGTTCGAGACCATGGCACTGGCTTGCGGGAAGACCAGCTCGACCCAGTCTCACTGCCGGCTCGGTCAACGGAAGACTTCCTAGCACAAAGGGGCCACCACTTTGGGTGCGAGCGCATTACGTAGGTTACGTTGGTTTCGTGTTTTTCCCTCTCGGTTCTGATTAGAAATTCTTAAAATTGTTTATCTGGGACTTGGCGAGCAGGTTGGGCAGCGCGCGCTGGGAACCTCCCCCCACGGCGACTTCCCAGATGATGGTTGATTGAAAGTACTGAGGAGGGACTCCATGCAAACAGGCGCGTTCCGTTGGTTGACCTTGGCGGCAGGGTTGCTTCTGCTGACTATACCGCTTTCGGCGCAGGCACAAAGGGAGGCGACCGCACCGGCGGCTGCCAGCGACCGGCAAACGCACCTGGGGTATCCGCAGGACTGGAGTTCGCGGCACTTGTTGATGCCGGGCGCGCGGCCCGAGGATGTACTGGCCGCAGGAGCGCGGGACCCGCGCTATGTTTACAACCTGGTGATGCGGCAAGTGGCAGTAGAAAACGCGCGCATAGCGGAGGAAAACGCGCGCATCGAGATATGGAGGCGGCGGCCTCCGTTCCGGCGCCGAATGAAGATCGACTGGGCAGTTTCGCTGGAGAACGGATACGTGCCGCAGAACCAGTTCCCCGCAAAATATCAGTTTGGCGTAGGCGCGGAAGATTGCAATTCCGATTACGCTTTGTTTGGGCTGACCGTAACTACAGGGACGCAGGCCAACCTGGTCGGGATCAACAACCTGTACACGGAAGCGGTTCCGGCGTGCAATGGCGGATCGCCGTGGGTGGCATTCGCGTACAACACGGTGACGCAATCGGGAGGGCAGATCAAGACATCGCCGACGCTGTCGGCCGACGGAACGATGGTGGCGTTTGTGGAAAGCACGAGCGGGGCTTCGTACTTCCACGTTCTGGTGCTGCCGAATCCGATTCCGACGCCGCCCTCGCAGGCGGGATCAGTGCTGAGTCCGGAGACTCCGACTTCGTGCGCCACGCCGACGACGCCGGGCTGCATGACCACGCTCCTCATCGAAGGCACCGCGACCAATTCGAATTCATCGCCATGGGTGGACTACAACACGGATATAGCGTACGTGGGCGCCGACAATGGCTTGCTGTACAAGATCGCGCCGGTCTTCGGCGGCGGCGCGCCGGCACTGGTCAGCGATCCGGGCAACTGGCCGGTCGCGGTCTCGACCAACCCGTACAACACGGTGTTGACCGATCCGGTTGTCGATGACAATGCCGGCCTGATCTTCCTCGGAGACGGGGAGGGATTCCTCTATTCAGTCAGTCTGGCCAGCCCGGGTAACACGTACGCAGCGCAGCAGACGGTCGGCTGGGCGTATGTGGCCGGACAACCTGGGAGCGGAGACCCAGGAACGGGGGTTGTGGATCCGCCGATTGTGGTCAACGATCCCGCCAATCCCACCATCGACCAGGTGTTCGCGTTTACCGGATGCAGCTTTGTGGAAGGCATCGGCGGGGCAGTCACTCAGCTTCCGGCAAACTTCACGACCGGCGTGCCCACAAAAGCGAACACCGTGGACCTGGGCTCGGCGAGCGGAACAGGGGACTGCACGGGGAAAAACGTACACACCGGAACGTTTGATAACGCATTCTGGCTGAACGGGTCGACCTCGGGGCACATGATCGCGTGCGGATTCGTGCAGTCAGGAGGCGCACCGTCGAATGCAGAGATGTATTTCTTCCCCTTCGCGAGTAACGTCATCACCAGCACGGGTTCATCCTCATTTGTGGTAAACCACACGCTGGGCGACGAGTGTTCGCCGCTGACCGAGTTTTACGACGGCACGACGGACCGGCTGTTCTTTGGAGTGGGATCGACCGACGGGTTTCTGGAAAGCTCGACGATTACAACTTCCTTGTCGACACCAAGCTGCAGCGTCTTGCCGACATCGAGTTGTGTGCTGGCTCCGGGCGCTCTCGGAGGAACCAGCGGGATTGTGATCGACAACCAAGTGTCGAACGGCGGGACGAACATCTACTTCTCGACCTTGGCGGCAGGATCGGTGAACAACCAGAAGTGCAATGTGGCAGGCGGCGCTGCGAATCCCTATTGTGCAGTGAAATTGACCCAGTCGGGGTTGAACTAAGGACCTGCCAGAAAACTCCCTGTCTCCGGATCCCGGGCAGTTGACGGGAATCGCAAGCCATCTTCTTTCGTCCTTGCACCCAATACTGTGCAACACTTTGATCATCCGGCCGCCTGCGGTTCGCGTCAGAGCACGCATGAACCGGCACAAAATCACCTAACACATTTTCTTATTAATATTTTACAAACACACATGAATCCATCGCACGACCTCCAGAAAGGGTCTGCCAAGTGCTCTTTCTCAGGTCGCTGTATCCTCGCTCCTCTGAACTTTCTCTGGCGTGGGGTGCACAGACTGGCGCCAACCGCGCCCGTACAAACTCCATACCAGCGCGCCGCGCTTGCGATGTAACCGCGTCGCAAACCGACGCTACCGAAACCGGGCCAAACAGCCCGGTTTCACTTTTTGTAGAGACGGGAAATCAGTCGCCAGCCGTCGCCAGCAGGAACCCATTGGCTTCTTCTTCCGTCTCAACCAGTCCTTCCGGCAGTGCGCCCCGGTTGTATTCTGCCATGCGGTTCTTCCACTTTAGAAAGTCCGTAATGTTCTGCGGTTCGATGCGGATTTCCACCCGGCGCAAACTCGCCAGCAGAAGATTCATCTCATTCTGGAACCCAACCTCGGAACGCAGATTCTTCGCCGACGCCTTCACCCGCTCGATCTCGCGGCCGCACAACTCCAGCAGTCCCCAGCCCGCAGGAAGTTCCTCAGCTCGTATCAGACCACGCGGCGTCAGGTAATACCGCTCGCAGCCGACGCCCATCTCCGGCTTTTGCCGGAAGGGCTTATCGCGATCGGCCAGAAAATCCGCGCGCGACACCTTGCTCTCCACCAAGACCGAATGGCACACCCTTTTCCAGCCAATGGCGTCCGGCATCTCGCCACTGACGCAGGCCTGTTCGCTGAGCACCACTCCGCAGCGATAGAGCCGTAGCCACCGCACCGCCATCGAAACTAGTTTTGCATGAGTCACATCAGCATGCTTCAGCAACCAAGTTTGCAAGGCGAACACCCTTCTGAGAAGTGTCAGAGTAGCTTCTGGAGCGGATTCACCAGCCGAGCCAACTTCCAGAAATCACGTAGAGACAGCCGCCCTCGGCTGTCCGGCGGGGCGCAGTCCCGTCTTTGAGCGCGAAGACGAACGAACGAAAATCCTGGCGAGCTGCGCTCGCCTAGACAGCCGAGGGCGGCTGTCTCTACGTGATCGCGCGTCCTGTGATCGCGCGTGCTATGGATTTGCCAGCTCCCCCGGGCGCCCGCAACGCCCGCACCAGCACTGGCCGGCGCAGCACGGTTTCCAGTAGATGTCGCGCTGCCGCGACTTCTTCCGCCGAACGGTCCAGCGCCGAGTATCCCGCCGCGCGCACCAGCACGAAATGGTCCTGCAAGCTAACCTCGAGCCGCGGAGCGTTTTCATGTTCGTTACCATTGCCACTGCGCCCATGGCGCGTGTCCAGCGCGTTTGCCAGGCGCAAAACACCCGCCAATTCTATGGCGATCGGGCGATCGGGCAGTTCCAGCACTTGCATGGTCTTTCCCCGCGGACGCGGTAATGCCCCACGGTGATAGCGCGCCACAACTGCCGCCAGTTCCTGTTCTCGCGCACTCCAACCCAGAGGCCGCGCCAGCTCGCGGATCATCCGGTACGATTTTTTTTGATGATTTTCCTGGCCCTTGGCTTTGCCCACATCATGCATGAACGCCGCCGCCTGCAGCACGGCGCGCGCGTCTGGATCCGGATTCGGCTCCAGCTTCGAATCGCCAACGTCCGTCCTCGCCAGCCCCGCATCCTTCAACCCGTCGTACAAAAGAAGCGCCAACTGGGCCACGCGCCGGGAATGCGGAAAATCGGGATCCAGAGATTCCGCCCATACCCGAAGCCGGCTCATCACCGCCCCGCGCAGTTGCGGGCCCGACGGCAACTCCGCCCGCCAGGCGCGCCATAGCGACTGCCGTCCCACCATCTTCTCGCGATAGCGCGCGATCCTCTTCGCGCGCTCCACGTTCAACTTCTCGCGCCAGCGGTTCCGGCTTTCCACATCAGGGAACGCACTTACATCGCGCTCGACGGCCAGAGCCCACAGCACATCCAGATCGTGCACCTCTCCCAACAGGTCCTGAAGTTCTTTCAGATCGTCGCCCCATCGCTCGTGCTGATGCGGCAGAAAATTCTCCACGGTGTAACGGAAGCGCTTGATGCCGATGCGTAGCGCGTGCCAGCTGACCTGCGACCGCGTCCGCAGAGCGTGTTTATGCAGATCGTAGGCGGCTGTCCACTTTTCGAGCGCCAGATGCAGATACACCACGCTTCCGGGACGCACCCGCGACGCGCGCTGTGGCAAGGTTCTCGTCCACTGCCGCCATTGCTTGCGGTCAAACTGATTCAGGTCTTTGAAGGCGCGCTGCTTGCATGCCGTTTCGCGCGCGTGCACGTGATCAAGCAGTTTGATTGCCACTGGGTCACCGGACAAATGATCTTCCGCCGCCGGATCGCCCGTGCCGCCCAGCTTCTCGATCCACTCCGCCATCACTTGCATGTCGCGCAACTCACCCAGCGCCTGGAAAAGTCTCCTCCCCGATTTCTTCATGTCCTGCCATGACGAATCGGAATCGATCGCCATCAATCCATCGGCGAGAGAACGGCAGCGCCGCAGCGCAACTCGAAGATCGTGCACCGGGTCGGCCTCGAACCCGGCAGCCGCCCGATCGCATTCCACCAGCACGCGCTCCATCCAGGCCCGCAGACCTAGCTTCAGCTTCGGCTTCGGCTTCGGCTTCGGGCTCGCAGGCTTAAGGCTGGGCTTCGGACTATCCTTCAGAACTGGGATGGCTCCCACGCTGGCTCCCTTTGCTCGACGGGAACCATTGTCGCCTCTTTGCGCGGAATCGCCAAGAGCTGGGCGGCCGATCCGAATGCTCGGTTGCCGGCTTAGCTTTGCCGCGTTGATTCTTCTTCTTCTTCGCCTTCCCGCGATTTTAGTTGATTTCTCCACGTCGGTCCGAATTTCTGCCACACGAGGCGGAGGGCATCGTTCTTCATGATTGTGTCATCATCTTGCTCGACGCCGAATTCGTCGTACTCGCGTCCCTGCTGCTTCGACCAGGCGGTTGCCCCGAGCGGACGGCGGTCTACGGAGTCGGGATCGATCACGACCTGGGTGGGTTCCGGGTTGAGGGTGGTGTGTTTCAGATTGGCGGATGCGGTCTGCATGGCGTAGAGCATCAGGGCGGCCGTCCGGTGATCCAGTTCCTGGAACCGGAGCAGCCGCACCACATCGGCCAATGCTGCCTGGATGGAATTCGCGTCCTCGAGTGTGGGCATGACGGTGATGGGGCCGTCGACGAACTCCTGGATTCCCTTTTTACTCCAGCGCCGGTGATAGTAACAGTGGGTCTCGTCGCGCAGGGCTGGCGATCCGCACTGGATTCCGTTGGTTTTCAGATGTTGGCAACGACGAATACTTGGTGGGTAAAGCGGCATTTGTGCTCCTCTTTCTTGGTTCTCAGTTCTCGGTTCTCAGTTCTCAGTTCTTGGTCTCTTCGTCTCGGGAGGGCTTCTGGGGTACCCCCCCTCCCCCCATACCACCCTGCTAAGGGCTTTGGAATCATTAGGTTAGTTGATTTCTGACCTCCCAGGTCTTTGAGTTTAAAGGACTTATCGGTAAAGTATTCTGGAATTGGGAGTTACGGGTCTTGGCTTGCATACGCTGTGTCGATACCCTCATTCTCAGCTTCAATTTCGTTTCCTGGCTCACTTTGGGTCTCCGGAAAACTTGCACCAAAACTAAGGGCGTAGCCGGTGGCCACGCCCTGATTTCCTGCTCCGAGTTGTACGCCGTTCTTAGGTGGCGGTTTTGAAACTTTTAAATTTTTCCTATTTTAGAATGGCATGGTTCTTGGGATGTGTCTGTGATGGGCGTCACAGTGCGTTTGTGATGAAAAAATTGCTGTGGGCCGGTGTGACCACGATCCGATTTTCGGCCGCTGTGGTCATCGGTCGTCTGTCTGAAAAAGAGCGGAACCTGATCTGGGTGCGGCGCGGTTCTGAGGGTAATGGCCTGATTACAGAAGTTACGGGTTTTGCCTTTGGTTGTGCGCTATATTCGAGGTCGATGGTCAGATTTGTCGCTATCATCACCACTGCGGTTATGGCGCTGGCTTGTGTAGCTGCGCTTGTCGCTCCGTTGCTGGTTGACGCCCATCACTGGTTGCCGAAAAAGCGGGAGATGTTCGGTAAACGCGATCAATGGAGAGCTGCCCTCATAGGTGCTCTGATCTGCGGGTTTGTTGGCCCAGAAATCGCACTGCTGCTCCTGACTTTCTGGAGTATATGCAGGTCTTCGTCGATTCACGAAGCTACCTCGATGCTCACGCTGCCTCTCTTGTGGATATTCGCGATTATACCTTTCGGTCCCGCTGCATTCGTGCTCGGTGGAATTGGAGGCGTGTTGCTTCATAGTCTTGTTCGGAAATCTCCCTCAACTAGGATTGCAATCCTCAAGGCAGGCGCTCTCGGGCTGATCCTAGGAGCCACGGTTGTTGTGGGGCCTCTTCTGCTCGGTTGGGGGCCAGCGCGAAACGTAATAGGCTCCTTGCCGCTGGCTGCTTCCACAGGTGCGTTGTGCGCCCTTGTCGTATTGTGGCTGTTTCACAGAGCGCACTTGGTTCAGTCGCACGAAAACCCCTCATCACTTCAATAGTTGTTGATAAATCCCGATTGCACTCATTGAACGGGACGTGGGCGCAATTAGGGGACCTTATGAGGAAACGCGATGTCCGACGGGGTCGTCCCTCCGGGACTTTATCATTGGGGTCCACCTTTCCCAGCGCTGAAGCGCTGGGCTAAGCTGGGAGGCCCCTCCGGGGCCGGGTTGCTCCGGCTGTGCAGCTCCGGCTGTACAGAAGAAGCGTACAGAAAAAATTGCCAGCCCATATTTGAGCTGGCAACTGAGAATTGGCTTCGCTGCCCTGAGGTGAAACTCCAGCGCCCAGAGCCAGCGCCTAAAGGCGCTCTCGTAAAACCGCGCTTATGGTATGCCTGAAGGCATACCCTGATACAAATCTTACTTTCACCACGGCCTGTTAGCTGCTCAGAACTTTCTCGCGCTCCTCGGCGTCCTGGATTTCCTCGCGCGGCGAACTGGGCAGCGCGAACTTGAGCACTTCGTCGATGGTCTTCACATAGTGCGGGGTTAATCCCGTCAACTGTTCGGGCGTCAGGTCTTCCTCGACGTTGGTCTGGTTCTCCGCCGGCAGGATCACGTCATGCACGCCCGCGCGTTTCGCGGCCAGCACTTTCTCCTTGATGCCACCCACCGGCAGTACGTTTCCGCTCAGCGTGATCTCGCCCGTCATTGCCATCAGCGTGCGCACCGGCTTGCCCGTCAGCAACGACACCAGCGCGGTCACAATGGTTACGCCCGCCGAGGGACCGTCTTTCGGAATCGCTCCCGCCGGCACGTGAATGTGGATGTCGTGGTTGGCGAAGAATTCGTCGTCAATGCCCAGCTCCTTGGCATTCGAACGCACCCAGCTTAACCCGGCTTGCATGGACTCGCGCATCACGTCCTGAATCTGGCCGGTGATGGTCAGCCCGCCTTTGCCTTTCATCTGGTTGGCCTCGACAAACAACACGTCGCCGCCCGAAGGCGTCCAAGCCAGTCCCACCACCACTCCAGCGCGTTTGGTGCGCTCCGCAATTTCGCCCTCGCTGCGCACCTTGATGCCGCCCAAAAATTCCTGCACGATCCCCTGGGTAACCACCAGTTTGTCGGTCTTGCCTTCCGCCATCCGGCGCGCCTGCTTGCGGCAGATGGTGCCGAGGGTACGTTCCAGGTTCCGCACTCCCGCTTCGCGCGTATAGTGGCGGATCACATAGCTGACCGTTTCCTCCGGAAATTCGATCTGTTCTTTCGTGATTCCGTTTTCCTCGATCTGCCTCGGGATCAGGTACTGAAAGGCAATGTGAACTTTCTCTTCCTCGGTGTAGCCCTGCAACTCGATAATCTCCATGCGGTCGCGCAACGGCTCGGCGATCGGATCGAGCATGTTCGCGGTGGTAATGAACAACACCTTGGACAAATCGAACATCACGTCCAGATAGTTGTCACGAAAGGTCGCGTTCTGCTCCGGATCGAGCGCTTCCAGCAACGCCGACGCTGGATCGCCGCGGAAGTCGCGCCCCACCTTGTCAATTTCGTCGAGCATGAAGACCGGGTCTTTCGTCTCCGCGCGCCGTATGCCCTGAATGATCTGGCCCGGCAAAGCCCCGATGTAAGTGCGCCGGTGGCCACGAATCTCCGCTTCGTCGTGCACTCCGCCCAAAGACAGACGCACGAACTTGCGTCCCAGCGCGCGGGCAATGGATTTGCCCAACGAAGTTTTGCCCACGCCCGGAGGCCCGACGAAACACAGAATCGGGCCTTTCATGTTGGGCTTCAACCGCCGCACCGAAAGGTAGTCGAGGATGCGGTCTTTCACTTTCTGCAAGTCGTAGTGGTCGGTGTCGAGAATCTCTTTCGCCTTCAGGATTTCAATTTCTCCACCCGAAGTCTTCGCCCAGGGCAGGATCGCCAGCCACTCGATATAGTTTCGTGTGACCGAATAATCCGCGGCCATCGGCGACATGCGCACCAGTCGCCCCAGTTCCTTCAGCGCTTCTTTCTTCACTTCGTCGGGCATGCCCGCGGATTCGATCTTTTGCTTCAGTTCTTCGGTGTCACGCTGGCCCTCGTCCTGCTCGCCCAGTTCTTTCTGGATCGCCTTCATCTGTTCGCGCAAGTAGTATTCGCGCTGCGTCTGCTGCACCCGATCCTGCACTTCCGATTGGATCTTGTTGCGCAGTTGCTGCACTTCCAGCTCTTTGGCCAGATGCTGATTTATTTTTTCCAGCCGTATCCGGACATCGCTCGTCTCCAGCGTCTCCTGCTTGTCGGCCGTCGAGAGCGAGGGCAGCGACGAGGCGATAAAGTCCACCAGCCGTCCCGGCTCTTCAATGTTCATCGCCACCGTCGAAAGCTCGTCTGAGAGCGTCGGCGAACCGGCCACGATCTGCTGGAACAGGGTCAGCACGTTGCGCTGCAGCGCTTCAATCTCGGAATCCTTAGGCGGCAGCGTCTCCGGAATCGTGGTCACGCGCGCGCGCATGAACGGCGTAAGTTGCGCGAAATCCGCCAGTCGCACCCGCTCCAGGCCTTCCGCAAAAACAAACAGGCTCTGGTTGGGCATCTTGACCACTTTGTGCACCACCGCCAGCGTTCCGATGGAGTACAGATCGGTGGGCTGCGGCGAGTCCACGCGCGCCTCGCGCTGCGCCACTACAACGATGGTCTTGTCGTCGCCCAGCGAGTTGATCAACTGCACGGAACTTTCTCGTCCCACCGTCAGCGGGAGCACCGCATGGGGGAACAGCACCGTATCGCGCACCGGCAGAATCGGCAGCGAGCGCTCGGTGGTTTCGTAGGAGAGCTCGGTAGAAATAGGTTCGTTCATGACTTTTCCTTGAGTGACTTTCACTCAACTTTGGATGAACTAAACTGGCAAAAGGATGCAGCCTTCGTGCTAGGTTGTTGAATTCTAGACCTTTTTTAGCCTTTTGCAAGGCACGGAAGGGATTCGGCCCTCCGCCAGGGCTGGTCCTCCCGTTGACGTGCCTCCCTCCTGCACGCCCACCCCATCAAAATCGGCTGCTATCCCGTGTTCCCGGCCTGCAACTAAAACACGTGTTTCGCGAGATCGCCTTTGAACACCAACTCCTGCAGAACTCGCTCGTTCGCCGCATTCAAGATGTAGATCGTCTGGCTCTTATCGGCCTTCGCGCTCAACGGAACCAGTGTGCACTTCGCGCGCACCTCGACCGGCTTCTTCGTCCCCAACTGCCGGAACACCATGATGTGATCCGAGCCCTCCATCACGTGGCGGATATCGTAGTTTCCCTGCGGCAACAGCGTATCCGCTACCCGGACCTTCTCTGAAAAGTTCACTTGATAGTTGTCTTTAATTCCCATCTGATTCTCGGCGGCCGAGACCGCGCCCAGTATAAAGACACACATCAAGATAAGAATTCCTGCAAACATCTGACGCATACAAGCCCTCCTTGGGGTCTGGGCCACACTGGCCCACCTTCAGGCTAGAACGAAGCTGCGGTTCCCGCTGTGCACTGCCTCACAGCAGGTTGTGACGAAAGAACTATAACCACGGTCACCCTCGGAGGAGCTTTGCCACGCTTCCCTGGGAGCTTTTGCAGGCGTGCTCAGGCATCGTAAATCTCAGAGCACTGGCCAGACCGCAATCGGGCGCCGTCAATTAATATATAATGCGCTGCATGCCAATCTCAGCCAGAAACAAATTACGCGGTAAAATCGAAGAAATTCAATTGGGCGATATCATGGCCCATGTGGTCGTTCGGGTGGGAGACAACGTCATCGAGAGTGCCATTACCCGCCGCAGCGCCGACGAACTCAAGCTCAAGAAGGGTGACACCGTCACCGCTGTCGTCAAAGCGACCGAGGTAATGATTCAGAAGGACTGAGCCTCACTGCACGTCCACAATCTTTAGCGTCGTCACCTGCCTCACCCATCGTGCCATTCTCTTTTCATCGGGAATGACGATGCGGTAAGGCCCCTCCTTGGCGTCCAGCGGCTTCCCATCTTTCAAGAAAGCCAGAACAACTTGTTTGTCAGTGAACGCCGGGTCGATCTCGGGCAGGGCAATCACTACCTGATATCCATCGGCTGCCTCCACCAATAAACACGAAGCCATCCGTTTTCCTTTCATGGTTTCCCCAAACCCAACTCCCGCTCTCTCTAACAAGGCCTTTAGCGGGACGCCCTCAAACGTTGCCGATGAACCGGAAGCGCCGGTGGTGACCTTGATGTGCGGCAAAGCTTCGATCTCTGCCCGTGCCAGGACAGTCTGCTTTCCACTCTCATTTTGAACGGTCAACTGCTGGCACAGCGCGAGGGCAGCCTGCAGCGTCAGAGCGAGGAGCACAGCGGGAAAGAAGAGGCGACTTTTCATGTTCACAGTGATTTTACGCTTCCGATTTTACGCTTCCGGATAAATCCCCAATACCTTCACCAGGTCCGAGATCTCGCCTAGATGCCGCAGGGCATGGCGCGAGTCTTCATCGTCGCCGCGCAGCAGATCCACAAAAAACACGTATTCCCACGGACGCCCGCGCATGGGCCGCGACTCGATCTTGCTCAAACTGATGTCGCGCAGCGCAAACACACTGAGCGCCTTGAACAACGCCCCCGGAATATTCTTCAGGCTGAACGCCAGCGAAGTCTTATTCGCGTTTCGCGCCGCCCGCGGCTTATCCCGCTTGATCTCTCCTTGTTCGATCAGGAAGAAGCGGGTAAAGTTTTTCTTGTCATCTTCAATTCCGGCCTTTAAAATTTTTCCCTTATACACTTCCGCGGCGCGCCGGCTGGCAATGCCGGCGGCATCGCGCAAGCCCTCCGCCACGACGTGCTTCACGCTTCCCGCCGTATCGTAGAACGGCACCGGCTCCAGCTTCGGATTCCTCGCAAACAGGTCGCGGCACTGATCGAGCGCTACCGGATGTGAGAACACGCGCCGGACGTCTCCGAGCCTGGCGCCCGGCAGCGCGATCAGGTTGTGCACGATGCGCAGGCGAAACTCGCGGACGATGTGAACGTCGCGGCTGAGGAGAAGATCGAAATGTTCGGCGACCGACCCCGCCAGCGAGTTCTCGATCGGAATCACCGCGCCGTCGACCGCGCCCCGCTTCACGCGGTCAAAGACCTCCAGCGAACGTGCGCAGGGCACCACCACCGCCCGCGGCAACATTGCCTCCGCCGTCTCGTGGCTGAAAGAACCTAGCTCTCCCTGGATCGCAATCTTCATGCACTCATTTCCTCTTTAGCGGCGACGAGCTTCGTGTGAGGCCATCGCTTTACAGCCTGCGAGAAAAAGTAAATTCCCGCAGTCCGGGCCCTAAAGGGGCGTTTGATTTTGAAGACTTCCGGTATCGCTAAAGCGGTACCCTGATACGAAACCGGGCTTTTTCCGCAGCCTGTTTAGCGATGCGAAAGATTTTCTAAGCCTCATGCCCTTTTTGGGACTACGCGCCGCCCGACCGACAACTCACCTTGCCACCGGCCGCGCCAGTTCTTTCGTCATCACCAGAGCATCCATCTGGTTCGAATAGTAGCCCGCGACCGTCTTTTCCACGAAGTAACCTTTCTGCTTGTAGAAGCGGATCGCGGCTTCATTATTCACCGGCGTCTCCAGCGCCACCGCGCGCGCGCCCACCCGCAGCAATCGATCTTCCGCGGCGAGCAGCAAGGCCGAGCCGACGCCCGCCCGCCGTGCCTCCGCGACCACATCGATGGTAATGATGTGCCCGGTCTTGCGCCGGATTTCTGCCACAACGAAGCCGAGAACGCCGCCTTCGCCTTCGGCTACCAGCGTAAACGACCCCGGCCGGCGCATATAAAAAGCCATCTCCGGCCGCGAGTACGCCAACTGCGGATCGAAACAAGCCTGGTCAATCCGCCACAGCGTGTCAAAATCGCCCTTCTCAAATTGTCGGATGCAAAACGGCACGCCGCCATTGTAGCGGGATTGCGGCGGAGCCGCCGCAAGGCTACGCACAGCAAGAAAAATAGCCTCGCAGCGAGTGTATCCGCAGAACCCTTGGTTCACTCAAATAAGCGGGAGGATAACCCTCTCCATTGCGCGGACTTTCGATTGGATTGAGTTGAGCTGTTTTGAGCAGAAGCGCTCAGGTTGGGGCGCCATAATAATGCTTCAGGATGGAGACGATGAACACTTCGATGAAATGCGCGCTTCCCATTCTGTTTAGTCTGGTCCTCGTGGCAGTGTCCAACGGACAGAGTCAGGCGAGCCCGGCCAAGGCTCCCACGGTCAAGGGTGTACTCGATGGCTCCCGCACAGCCGTGTTCAAAACGCCGCAGCAATCCTGCAATCAGAACGACATTCCGGACGCGATGGCGCGGGCGTTCCGCGACTACACGGGAACGATCCACCTGGTCGCTGCGAGTTCCGAGCTCTTCCAAAGCCTGGGCCCTACCCTGGAAAGCGCCCAGCACAGTTGCGACGTCGGGCACCGTTCCGCTAACGATCCAAATCCGGCGGACTTCAACGATCAAACCTGGATCGATTCCTTCTACACCTTTGACGGCAACACCATCGCCGGACTTACGCACACGGAGTATCACGGCTGGGCGCACCACGGCGAATGCACTTTCAAAGACGGCTACAGCGGGTGCGAGTACGACTCCGACACCTATCACCTTTCGACCGATGGCGGCTACCACTTCCGTTCGTTCAAAGCGCCGACGAATTTTCTGGCCGGTGTCCCTTACCAGTATGAGATCGACGGAGGCCCTTCGGGCTACAGTGTCGATAGCAACATTATTGAGGTCGGCGGATGGTTTTATGCTATGGTCACCTCTTATTCGTGGCCTCCGAACTGCACGGGGTCGACCGGACCGCACCGATGTCTGGTGCCGGGTGGCGGCGGGCCCATTCGCACCACCGATGTTTTCGATGCGTCCTCGTGGCGCGGATGGAGCGGCACGGATTTCTCCGTGTCCTTCGTCGATCCCTACCCCGGCCCGGTGGAACATCCCGAAGAACACGTCTACACGCCGGTTCCCTACATGGACGTCGTGACCGCGATCAACATTTTTCAGCCTTCGAATGTTGTCGTCGCCACGCTATGGAATCCCTGGGACAACGAATATGGACGGAAAGGTCTATATCTTTCCACTTCCGCCGATCTGGTGAACTGGACCAAGCCGACACTGGTGGCCACCGTCGACCAGTTCCTCGCTCAGGAGCCCAAGGGGAGCTGGTCCTACGCCTACTTTTCCTTGATCGATCCGGCAGCGCCGGATTTGAATTTTTCCATTATTGGCGATCACCCGTACCTGTACTATGTGCGGTTCGACAACAATGGTTCAGGTCGCGTGTTGTTCCGCCAGGGGATCAGATTGACGCTCAATCAGTGATGCTGAAGCAATGAGCGGCGCGCACTTGGGAACCCCGCTTCAGGCGCTTCCCGCGAACTGGGCCTTTCGGCGCGATCAAAGGCCACAGGCCGTGAATTCTGGTAGTTTCTTGTTCATGGAAAAGCCGGTCCTGATCGTGATCGACATGTTGCGCGACTTTCTTGAAGACTGGGACCCAGACCGAAAAACAAGGCTGGTGAACTCCATCAATGAGCTCGTGACTATTATGCGGAGCTCTTTCCATCCCGTAATCTGGGTGCGACAGGAGTTCGAACCCGATCTGCGGGATGCGTTCCCGGAGATGAGAGCCAAAGGAATTCGCGTCACCATCAAAGGAACGCCGGGTTGCGAGATTCTTTCGGAGCTGGCCGTCGCTCCGTCGGATGTTGTCATAGTCAAGAAACGGTACAGCGCGTTTTATGGGACCACTCTGGATGAGACACTTGCGCGGCTCGGGCCCGACGCGATCATCCTGGCCGGGATCAATACCCACGCTTGCATTCGCACGACCGCCATCGACGCATATCAGCGGGATTGGGCTGTAATTCTGGCAGCGGACTGCATCGACTCGTACGATCGGGAACATCACGAAATCTCCCTGAAGTACATGAAGGACAAACTTGCCGCGCTCCTGAGCAACGAAGAGATCCGCTCCGCGATCAATCAGAACAGATAAACGGCGAAACTCATTTGTTCCGCCTAAATTTCGGGACGCGCTGGCAACGAAAGTTTTTCCTTTCCGCCCCTTGCGCACTTGCATCTATTAGAAGTACGATTTCTCCCAAGGGGCACCGTGGGCCGTTTTATTCTCATCGACGTGGGCGTGGCAGGCACACTTTTCTTTCTCTGGTATGCCTGGTTCGTCCGTTACAACCGCAAGCGGGCTGGCAACGTGCTGCAGTGGGTGCAAGCCGCATGCCTCGGAAAAGGCCGTGTCGCGGATCTGCGCTGGCAGGCCAGCAGCTCCCGGCTGAAGGCCACTCTTCATCTTTCCTCGCGCTGGTTTGAGGACGCCCGTCTCACCATTCGCCTGTTGCCGCGCCCGCTCCCGGTGCAGTGGGCCTTGAGCCGGTGGCGCCAGCAGCAGGAAACGCTCACCTTCGAAGCTAACATGGGATTCCCACCGGGCTTCCATCTCGACGTCATCCGTCATCGCTGGTCGGGCCGCACCGGAGCGCAAAACTCGGATGCGAAGGGACCGGATGCGAAAGGACCGGCCGACACTCGCACCTGGACCGTCACCCGCCCCGGCCCTGTCATTCTCACCACCAAGGAAGACTGGCCTGTCGAACTCAGCCCGGTGGTGAATGCGCTCGCTTCCTGGCGCGACAAGGATTTCGTCGGCGTCCGCTTCAATTCCAAGTCGCCGCACTTCACCGCCACGGTAGCGCTGGAAAACCTCTCCGATCAGAAAGCCGCAGCCGCCCTGCTTGGCCTCTTCCGCGAACTGGCCGCGAGTTCTTCCGCGAAACAGCACTGAAAGCAGTCGTTAGTCGTTGGGCGTTAGTCGTTAGTCGCGCGCCGTTGGCAAAGCTCCGCGAACTGCGAGTCCGCCAGATCGGGGTTTGGCCGCACGACTAGCTACGAACGGCTATGCTAGCGACTGCTTTTCAGGGTCCTGAGATTTCAGCGTCCTGAGATTTCAGCGGGCACATACGCTGGGCCAGCTATGCGGGGCGAATTAGTGGCTTGTTTCCGGAAAACCGTCACTAGGGTGGCGCCGAAGCGGTCCAGGGGGCGCGTCATGGTAGCGCGCATGAGAAGAAGTTCGAAAAACGCTGCGGGTGCAAAGAAATTACTGTACGGTTTCGGTTGAGTCAGAAAGCGCACTAACTCGAGTTGGAGGCTCACAGACTCGCCCAGTTTGCGGAGTGCGCGAGCATTGTTCGCACGGTAGTAGGTTGGATAAACGTCGTCTTCGGCGCGGCCGTCATTTTTCAATTTCAGGACGACGGACCGCGGCAGGAGCTTCTTCGCGAGGATGTTCGCGAAAACAAGGTAGTTCTGGGTGTTCGGCGTGTGCACCAAGAGGATGCCTCCGGGGGCCAGGACGCGGGACAGTTCATGAAAGATTGCGAATGGCGCGGGCAGATGCTCGACCACCATGTTGCAGGTGACCAGATCAAAGCTGGCGTCGGAGAAGGGGAGCGAGTCCAGTGATGAGCAGATACGCCGGGAGATATTGATGTGCTTGCACAAGTGGGGGAAATCAACATCGACGCCAACCACGAAACCGGCGCGGCTGACCAGTTCGTTTTCGAGCGGCTCAAGGTTCTCGCCGAGCAGACGCCAGCCGCAACCCGCGTCCAGCCAACGGACGGGATGAGTCAGATACTGTCTGATCGTTTCACCCCAAATTTCCTGGTTCCATCGGAGATGAGGCAGGATTCGCCGCTGCAACTTCCAGCTAACCTTGCGACCGAGCCACCGGTCCCATAAAGACTTCGGCATTGTGAGTCTCTCCGGCAACGCCGCGTGTACGACTATGGTTGATCTAAGTCGGCGGCTTCGCGAATTGTTTACTCTACACTAGTCGGGCTGCCTGCGCCTCCGACGCGACGAGCCCCTACTCGGGCTCCGCCACAAGCCGATAGCCCACTCCCCGCACTGTCTGCAAATGTCTCGGGCTCGATGGATCCTCTTCGATGTATCGCCGCAGCCGCACCACAAAATTATCGATGGCGCGCGTATCGGTATCTTCGTGCAGTCCCCACACATCTTCGAGAATCGCCTTGCGCGAAACGATGCGGCCTTCGCTCTGCACCAGATAGCGCAGAAACTCCGCCTCCATCACCGTTAAATGGATCGTATTTCCCAGCGTACGCAGTTCCAGCTCTCCGAAGTCAATGGTCTTGCCGCCGAAACTAAAGGTATCGCCGCCAGCTTCCCGCTCGCCCAACGGCGGCCGCCGCGCCTTGTCAAGGTCACGGCCAGTGCCAGCGCCCGACGCGTCGCCATCCTTCATCCACACACTCCGCCGCAGCAAGCTCTCCAGACGCGCCATCAGAATCGCCAGCTCAAACGGCTTCGCCAGGTAATCGTCCGCCCCCGCCGCGAATCCCTGCAACACATCTTCCGGACGTCCGCGCGCCGTCAGCATCAGAATCGGCACATAATTCTTCTTCTCGCGTAGCAACGCCGCGACGTCAAAGCCGCTCTTGCCCGGCAGCATCACATCGAGAACCACCGCGTCGAAGCGTTCTCTTTTTTCGACCAGCCTCTCCAGCGCCGTCTCGCCATCCCCCGCAACTTCCACCGCGTGCCCTTCGGCTTGCAGGTTGAAGCGCAGGCCCTGCGCCAAGTGCGCCTCGTCTTCCACGACCAGTACCCGGCTCATGCCACCCTCACTTTTCGCGGCAATTCCAGAGTCACGATCGTTCCCTTCCCTGCCCCTTCGCTCTGCGCGAATACCCGCCCGCCGTGCTTGCGCGCGATCGACCGCACAATGAACAATCCGAGGCCAGTGCCCTTCGCCTGCGAGAGCGAACGCTGCGTCACCCGGTAAAACCGCCTGAAGATGCGTTTCAGCTCATGCTCCGGAATCCCCACGCCCTGATCGCGCACCCGCAGCACCAAGCGCTTCTCATCCCGAGCATCCAACTCTACCGAGATGTGCACGCCATCCGGCGAATACTTCACCGCATTGTCCAGCAGGTTTGAAACCGCCGTCCGTAACTCCTCGGCATCGCCCAACACGCACGCTTCGTCGCTGCTCCGTAGAGATGAAGATGAAGACAGAGATAGCGACTCGCGATATTCGAGATTGGCCGCCTGCAAATGATGCCGCACTCGCGCCAGTTCGATGCACTCGCGCACCAGCGAGTTGAATTCCACCGGCAAGCGTTGCCGTGGGCCTTTCTTCTGCGCCGCCTCACCCGCTTTCAACACCTGTTCCACGGTGTGCAGCAGGCGGTCGGTATCGAGCAGCATCAACTCGTAGAACTGCCGGCGCTGCGCTTCTCCCACTTCGCGTCTCTGCAGGGTTTGAAGGTAGAGCCGGATGGACGCGATCGGCGTCTTCAATTCATGGGTGACCGCGTTGATGAAGCTGTCGTGCTGCTCGTTGCGCCGAATTTCCCGGACCAGAAAAATCGTATTGAGGACCAGCCCGGCGATGATGACCAGAAAAAGTATGGCGCCGAAAAAAAGCTTCAGACCTTCGCGCCAGTACAGGATGATCCAACTGACGTTCAGCACGACGGCCGCCGCAATCAGGCAAACGCCCAGCGTGCTGAAGAAATAAATCGCCTTCTGCCGGCTGATGATCCGCACAGGGAGATTGTAAAGGGAAATGGGTTCAACCGCAGAGCACGCAAAGTTCGCAGAGGGATACTGGAAAAAGAAAAAACCGAGGTTAGCCCCCGGCTTTCTCTGCGCTCTCCGCGCACTCTGCGGTTGATGCCGTTCAGTCGTTGCCCGCGGCCGCCGCCATCGCGCCAGCCGCGTTTACATCCCGAACTAGGGCCGGTTTGGGAGGCAGGTTATCGAGCTCGACCTTATACACGTGCCGCGCCAGTCCGATTTTTTTCAGCGCCCAGATGCAATACCAGTTCGTGTCGATTTCGTACCACGTCAGGCCATGACGCGCGGATACCGGGTGGGCATGATGATTGTTGTGCCAGCCTTCGCCAAAGGTAAGGATCGCCACCACAAAGTTGTTGGTGGAGAGGTCCTTGGTCGCAAAGCGTCGCGAGCCCCACAAGTGTGTGACCGAGTTCACCATCCAGGTAGAATGCAGTCCGACCACTACGCGCGCGAACACTCCCCACAGCAGCCAGGGCCATCCGCCGATGGCATAAAGAATGACGCCCAGAATAATGTTTGACGTGTAGTGATACTTGGTCAGCCAGACGTGAACTTTATCTTTAGTCAGGTCGGGGACGTAGCGGCCCAGGGTGGTGGTGTCATGATGCATCGACTTGCCCATCAGGATCCACCCCATGTGCGACCACCACTTGCCATCGTTCGGCGAATGCGGATCGCCCACTTCATCGGAAAACTGGTGATGAATGCGGTGCGTCGCCACCCAGAAAATCGGTCCGCCTTCGAGCGCCAGGGTCG
>Ga0116134_1000486_pt1 | contig 20680 bp, 16 predicted proteins | sample June2015DPH_19_5_FD_89737 | JGI IMG/M metagenome (GOLD analysis project Ga0116134, IMG submission 89737) | Peatland microbial communities from SPRUCE experiment site at the Marcell Experimental Forest, Minnesota, USA - June2015DPH_19_40 | ecosystem: Environmental > Terrestrial > Soil > Wetlands... | reverse complement strand
TAGTGCGTGCACCGCCGGCTGCCCACGATGGCGAAACCGTTGAGATCGCGCGGCTCGAGCCGCCCGCGAACGTACAGCAGCGGCGGTGGATCGGGGATAAGTTTCAAAATCTCGGGATAGCCCTCGTCCTCCAGGCAAATCAGCGAGACTCCCGCCGCTTCGGCCCGGGCCAACTCCGGCTCGACCTCCGCCGCGGCCCGGCGAAGGGCATCGAAAATCTGCTGCGATTTCGCCGGGCCAATGCCCTCGACCGAGCGGAGAAGGCTCGCACTGGCCTGGCACGCGGCCTCGGCGCCGCCGGCGGTGGAAATCAGCCGCGAAGTCAGGATCGGGCCGATGCCTTCGGTCAGGGCTAGTTGAAGCCAGTGGGACGTTGCCATGGGATGGACGCTATCTCAATGATTGCAGCGCTTCCAGGATCAGCGCCGGCCCAACGTCATCGCGGATCGTCGCGCGGCCGATGGATTCCAACACCACCAGTCGAATGCGCCCGGATTCGACCTTCTTGTCGAACCACATCGCCTCCGAGACCCGATTCGGATCGAGCTGCATTCCGTCCGTCGGCAATCCCGCCTTTCGGATCGTCGCCACGATCCGCTCCCGATCCACGTCATATCCCAACTTTTGCGATACGTACGCCGCCGCGCACATCCCCAGCGCCACCGACTGCCCGTGCGAATAAGAAAATCTCGATACCGATTCGATGGCGTGGCCGAAGGTGTGCCCGAAATTCAAGTGGGCTCGCTCCCCTTTTTCAAACGGATCGGCTTCCACGATTCGAGCCTTAATCCCGACGTTGTGCGCGATCAGTTCGCTCAGTGCCGCCATATCCAATTTCAGCGCCGACTCGATTAGCTTGTCCAATTCTGCGAACGCCTCGGCGTCGCGGATCAGATCGTGCTTGATGCACTCGGCCAATCCGCCCTGAATATGGGCCTTAGGAAGCGTCGCCAGCGTTTGCGGGTCGGCAAACACCGCGATGGGCTGATGAAACGCACCGATCAAATTCTTCCCCTGCGCGTGATCGACGGCCGTCTTTCCGCCCACGCTGGCGTCTACCATCGCCAGCAATGTCGTCGGTATTTGGACCAGCGGCACGCCGCGCAGAATCGTCGCCGCCACAAACCCAGCCATATCCCCGATCACCCCGCCGCCCAGCGCCAGGATCGGCGTGGATCGCTCGAATTTCGCGGAAAGAAATTGATCGTAAACCCGCAGCAGCATCGAAAGCGTCTTATGCTGCTCCCCTGCGGGGATCGTGGCCGAAATCGTCTCGAATCCCGCCGATTTCAGCGAATCTTCGAGCGCCTGAAGATAAATCGCCCCGACGTGCGAATCGGTGACGATCGCCGCCTTGGCGGATTTGCTCAGTTTGCGAAGCTCCGCCCCAACGCTCGCCAGCAGTCCGGGTGCGATCGCGATGGTGTATTTCCCGCTGGGAAGATTGACCGGGACGCACTGCACGATGTGGAATTGTAATCGTTTGTCTGTCATTGGCCATTCGTCGCCGGTAATATGACAGGGTGAACGATTTCGACGCGACCATGCGGCGCGGTGGCGATTCCGCACTGCAAGAGGCGGCCAAATTCTTTATGGGCACTGATCCGGTACACCATGCGCTGCGTGCGATCGCCGCCCGATTGGAAGAATTGGCGATTCCGTATGCCGTCGCCGGGGGAATGGCTTTGGTCGCGCATGGTTACAACCGGACAACGGTCGATGTCGATCTGCTCGTCACGCCTGAGGGACACGCCAAGGCACGCTCTCAGTTGGATGGCTTGAGATACGTTCCGGTTTTTACGAGCAGTAAGAACCTTCGTGATACCCAAACCGGCGTTCGGATTGAATTCCTGCTGACCGGCCAATTTCCCGGTGACGGCAAACCCAAGCCTGTCGCATTTCCCGATCCCGACTCGGCGGGCGTCGTCATCGACGGCGTGCGCTATCTGAAATTGGAAAATCTGATCGAGTTGAAGTTGGCTTCAGGAATGACAAATCCCGGCCGCCTGAAAGACTTGGCGGATGTGCAGGAATTGATTCGAATTTTGAAACTCGGGCACGGTTTTGAAGGGAAGCTTGATCCGTATGTGAGAGCGAAATTCGCGGACCTGCGGCAGGCGGTGGAAATGAATCCGGCGGACTGAGCCCGCAGTGTTTAAGCGTGCGGACGGACCCATCGTCAGCCAATCCCATCATGCAAATGGTGAGTCGGTTTTGAATCGTCAACCGGCTCTGGAAAATCGCTGGGCTGTTTTCTATTCTGCCACTGATTCTGGCCCTCGATCCATAGAAATTTGTCGAGTAGCTTGGGTGGCAGTTCCGATTCTGGAAGGCAGAAGAATGATCGGAATTTTTTTAAGATGGCGACATAGCGTTCATAGTTGCGGAGTTCCGTTCGTCCGAAGCCCGCAAATCCAAAATCTTTTTTGTATTCCCACAATATCCATTCCACATAACTGTCGAACATCTGGAACTTGTCCGGCTCATGCCATGCGCAGTATTTCGTCGCAAATGAGAAGAAGAATCGCGGCTTTCCTCCAACTGTGACGCGCGCGATCTCTTCCACGAGGCCATGGTCGCCGGAACTCAATTTATCGTCGATGTGGTCCACTTCCAGTATACGGCGTTTTAACGCTAAAACGTCGTAGACATTGGTGCTGTAAAGCCGGTTCAATACCACTACTTTAGCGAGGACCTGCCTTGGGTCGGTATTCGCTTTCCATTGATTGAAGACTAGTCGGACGGTGGCGTCGTAGAGCTCGAAATCGGGGTTGGCCTTATATCCCGTAATTTGCTGGTTAACGTAGCTAAGAATTGGGCGTGGTAGGTTTTCCACCATTTTGGGCACTCTCCCTAATTGTTATCATAGCAAATGCCCCGCCTTGGCACCGCAAAATCGCCGACTTCTGGAAATGAACGGCGCTTAGGCGGCTCACACGCTCATCCCGCTCGCCGCATCCGCATGCCGCTGGGCTTGCATCGCGTCCCATTCCTCCACCGTAATCAGCGCCTCGCGCGCCTGGCTTCCCTTGTAGCTGCCGACGATGCCGCTGGCGGCCATCGCTTCTATCAGCCGGCTGGCGCGGCTGTAACCGATCGTCAGTCTGCGCTGCAGCAGGCTGACGCTGCCGCGCTTGGTTTCCAGCACCACTCGCACCGCCGCGTCGAACAGTTCGTCTTTCGCCGCTTCCTCGTCAACCGTCGTCCCCGCTTTGATCTGCACGAGTTCCGGCTCGAACTGCGCCTCGGCCTGGGTCTTGATCAGTTGCACGCTCTCCTTCATCTCCCGGTCGTCGATGAACGTCCCCTGCCCGCGGACCGGCTTGCCGGCGCCCGGCGGCAAAAACAGCATGTCCCCCTGGCCCAGCAACATGTCCGCCCCGTTCTGGTCCAGCACGATCCGGCTGTCCATTTTGCTCGCGACCCGAAAAGCGATCCGGCTCGGCATGTTGCTCTTGATCAGCCCCGTCACCACGTTCGCCTGCGGACGCTGTGTCGCCACGACCAGGTGAATCCCCACCGCCCGCGATTTCTGCGCCAGACGAACGATGAACGTCTCGACTTCCTTCCCGCTGGTCATCATCAAATCCGCCAGCTCATCGATGATGATCACTATGTACGGCAAGTGCTTGGGGATCTTCGCTTCCTCTTCCGGCGTCGCCGGCTTGAATCGCTCGTTCAGCTCCTCCCGCGTCAGGGCGTTGTAACCCTTGATATTGCGCACGCCCGCCTCGGCCAAGATTTCGTACCGCTCGTCCATCTTTTCGCAGGCCCATTCCAGGACGCTCGTCGCCCGCAGAGGATCGTTCACGATCGGGCACATCAGATGCGGAATGTCCTTGAACGGCGCCATCTCCACCATCTTCGGATCGACCAGGATCAGCTTCACCCAATCCGGCCGCTGCTGGTAAATAATCGACATGATGACCGCGTTGATGCAGACCGATTTCCCCGACCCGGTTGTCCCGGCGATCAGGACGTGAGGCATGGCCGTCAAATCGCTGATCAGCGGCTCGCCGCTGGCGTCCTTCCCCAGGAACAGCGGAATCGACATTTTTTTCGTGGCGTCGGGCGCGGCCTGCATCAGCTCCTTCAGCCGGACCTTTTCCTTCTGCGCGTTGGGCGCTTCGATGCCGACCGTATTCTTGCCCGGAACCGGGGCCACGATCCGAACGCTTTCCGCCCGCAACGAGCGCATGATGTCGTTCGACAGGGCCGTCACGGCCGACACCTTGATCCCCGGCGCCAATTCCAGCTCGTACATCGTGATGACCGGCCCGGTATCGATTTCCACCACCCGGGCGTCGATGTTGAATTCCCTCATCGCCTGCTCGAGCATCGCCGCCTTCTCGCGCACGAACTTCTCCTGGCTCTCGACGAACCCGTATTCCGCGTCCTCCAGGCAATCCCACGGCGGAAGGTGATATTCGCCAAGCTCCCGCGGCGGCGATGGCGGCGGGCTGATCTGCCGCGGCTTCATCATGTTCGGCAGCTTCACAATGATGTCCGCCCGCGGCGCCGCCGGGTGCTCTTCATCCTCCGGCTCGGCATCCTCATCGTCGATCGCGTCAAACCCATCAAGCTGCGCACTCTTCGCCCCCGATTTATCCACCTTCAACATCACCGCCGGCTTCTCGTCATCATCATCATCCCGATCCCTGGTTCGTGGCGATGCATCCCCCGCCGCGGACCTTGACGGCTTTGCCGCCCGGCGTTTCAGCAACTGCCCAAACGACGGCCACGAAAATCTCATCTTCGTCCCCCCGCCTTTGACCGTCGAATACGCCTGCACCGCCAGCCCCGGGGCGCTCAGCACCAAATCGTCGGCCGCGAGCAGCAGCCCCACCAGGATCGCGGTCATCAGGATCAGGCTCGTTCCGACCGTGCTGAAATGGGTCTGCAAAAACGCGGCCGTTCCGATCCCGATCACGCCCCCCGACCCTTCGGGAAATCCCGAGCTGGAGCCGGGCTTGAAATTATGCACGAAAGCGGCAAAGGCGATGGAGAGCATCACCAATCCCGCCGCCCTCAGCCACGGATCACTCAGCCGCGTGTGGTAGAACGCCATCGCCAGACAGACTCCGCTGAAGAACAGCAGCGGAAAAACCCCCTGCCCGATGGCCAGATAACACCAGTAGGCGACGAATGCCCCCACAGGGCCGCAGACGTTTTGCGTCGGCGGATACGGATACACCGCATGGCTGGGCCAATCGGTCGCACGAAAACTCCCCAGCGCGCACAGTAGAAACAGCCAGGTCCCCGTCGCGAAGAACAGGGCCAGCGGTTTGAGAATATGCGAGCGCTGCAGCATAAGTTTAGCCGCGACCCGAAGGGGAGCGCGTTTTCTCTTTCTCTAATGTCCCGTATGCCCAAACCCGCCCTTCCCGCGGCTCGTGGCATCCAGTTCCTTCACTTCCACCAACTTTACTGAAGGCACCGGCACAATGATCATCTGCGCAATCCGCATCCCCCGCTCGACGGTGAACGCCGACATCCCATGATTGACCAGTGGCACGCACACTTCCCCGCGGTAATCCGAGTCGATCGTCCCGGGGCTGTTGATCATGGTGATCCCATGTTTGCTAGCGAGCCCGCTCCGCGGCCGGACCTGGGCCTCATATCCCTTTGGAACCGCAATCGCGAACCCGCAGGGAACAAGCCGAATCTCGCCCGGCTGCAAAACCGTCGCCTCGGCCACCGCCGCCGCCAGGTCGAAACCCGCCGAGTCTTCCGTCATCCGAATCGGCAAGGGCAGACCCTGACCATCGGCCAAACGCTTGATCTTTATTGTTATCGGACGGGGCACGCGCCACACTCCAGCGAATGGCCGGAACATCCCCTCCCCTGGTACTCCGGGGGAGGGCCGGGGTTGGAGGCAGCCTCCCAATTAGCGCGGGAAATGCGCTACACCCTGAATAGCTCAACGGCTCGCTGGATGAGGATATCGGCGAACTCCCCTTTGGGCCGCGAGGCCAGTTTCGCCTCCCGCCCATCCGCATAGATCAGGGTCGGTTCGATCAAATCCGAAGCGATTGTCTTGGCCGGATTGTAAACGATCAAATCGAGCTTCTTTTGCCGCAATTTACTCACAACCCGCTGCAAGTCGGGCGAAGTTTCCAAACTGAAGCCAACCGTGCGCTGATCCGGCCGCTTAATCCGACCCGAGGCCGCAACAATATCCTCAGTCGGCTCCAGCTCCAGGATTCGCACCCCCTCGCGGGACAACTTTGCGCTGCTGGCCGCAACCGGCCGGTAATCCGCCACCGCCGCCGCCATGATCAGCAAATCGTGATTAGGGAATTCGCGCATAACGGCGTCAAACATCTGCTCCGCGGTTTCCACATCAATCCGCCGCACGCCCGCAGGAAACGAAACCGCAATCGGCCCAAGGATGACAGCCACCTGATGCCCCGCCGCGACGGCAGCCTCGGCAAGCGCCGCTCCCATCTTCCCGCTGCTGCGGTTGCCGATGTAACGAACTGGATCGATGGGCTCCCGCGTAGGGCCGGCCGTGATGAGGATGCGCATGCCAGCATTCTAACGGAAGTTGCGCAACTCCTCACCCGGCTGAGTAATCGTGTATGACAGCCATTTTGCAACTTCCGGATCCTATTTTGCGTCAAGCCATTCTCACCGGATCGCCGTTGCTCGCCCGACCTCCGTTATTATTTGCTTGACATTTACGACACCGTTGCTAAACTGACCGCCGTCATTCTGGCCGCTCTTTCTTGGGCCAGATCACTGTTGTTTTGAACATACTAACCGCCGGGAATTTCGGCGCCGGCGGGCATGAATCACGGCGTTCACCAAGGTATCGCATAGCGAAATTGCGTGGATGCGGTGGTGTTGACTTGGGTCATTACCTCTAAGAGAGGCGTGACTTCTCGGCAGTTGCTGGTGCAACTCGGTTAGACAAATCGATTGGAGGAAGAAAGATGTCCATCCTGCAAACCCTTCGTAGCTCGGCCCGTTCACTTTCTTCTTGTCTTCTGCCTGTCGCCGCGGCGCTTTTTGCGGCCCAGACGGCGCACGGTCAGGATGCGGTGACCGCGGTTAGCGGCTGGGCAATTAACGTCAACGGTTTTCTCCCCCAAGGCACAGGGGCGCAGTCGCGCAACGTGGTCTTTTCCGGAAGCCCAGGTACTCAGACCGCCGGTTGGGTACAGATCACCGGCAGCGCCAATCAGGACGGCGACGCCACGCCCGACACGTTCAGGCCTTCCATTCAAGGTCTCCAGACCTTCACGACCGATGTGCAGACGAACGTTTTCATGCCCTTCTACCTAAACGGTCAGATCACCTTCAATCCGCTTAACGCCGCGACCAATTTTGCCACCGTCAGTTATTACAACAACTCCTCGGTCCAGCTCATCAACACCGTGGGTAATGTCGTCGTGGCCTCCGCGCCGCTGAGCATCGTCGGTGGAACCGCCTCGCCGCAGGCTACCGGCAACTACACCGTTGCCCTATCCACCCTTCTGAGCGCCCCCAACGTCGCGGCGGGAACCTATAGGGTTGTTCTCAGTCTTGGCATCAGTGGAAACGCCGACGGCACGGCGCCGAACATTTCCGCCAATGGCTCCACCGAGAACGTCAATTACGGAACCGGGGCCAACGGTTTGGTCGGGAGCTTCGCGGCCATCCCCACCGCGGGCATCGGTGACAGCCGCGCCGCCGTCACCGCTCCCGACGGGCGCGCTACCTATGGCGTGGACGGCACCGGAGTCCAGGTCGCCGTCCTTGAACCCGGAAGCGTCGACAGCACCAATCCGGATTTGCAGAGCGGCGCCGGCAGCCGGGTCAGCTATCTTTATCCCGCCGGAGGTCTCGGAGTCGGTGTCACCGCTGCCAGCCTGCAGAGCGAGCACGCCTTGGCTGTCGCCGGTGTGATTGCCGGCAGCGGCGGCAATAATTCCCAGAACGGAATCGCCCCCAACGCCACCATCCTCTCGGTTCCCATGTCGCAGTATGCGGGCAACGGCAGCGCCCAGTTTCAGGCCGGCGTGAATCGCCTTCTCGACGTGTACCCCAATATCAACATCGTCAACATGAGCGCCACCAGCGGCGCCGCCAACGTTGCCGGTGACAACACCTTCATCAACGGCGTTCTCGCCAGCAATGCCAACCTGACCTTTGTCGAAGCCGCCGGAAACACGGCTAACACCGCCGTGATGGCCCCCGCCGGCGCAGCCAACACAATCTCCGTCGGAGCCCTCAACAACAACTTTACCGCCCTGGCCCAATTCTCCAGCTTCGGCACCGGCTCCAGCCTCCAGGCGCCGGACATCGTTGCCCCAGGCCAATACATCACCAGCGCCGTTGAGAATGCGGTCAACGGCGGCTATTACGCCAACTTCTTCGAGGGCAGCGACTACAACAATTTTAACAATGGCAGCAGCGGCGCCACCACGGGTGACATCACCGGAACCAGCTTCGCCTCCCCCATGGTTGCCGGCGCAACCGCCCTGCTCAACCAGTATGGAAACGCCACCTTCAATGCCGACACCGCCAAGGTCAATGCCCTCGTCATGAAAGCCGTCCTGCTCAACAGCGCCTCCATCTACGCCCCAGGCACAACCAACCTGCTCCTGGAAAACGACAATGCCACCGGCTGGAACCAGGGCGTCAGCGGCAATGCGACCCCGCTCAATCCCACCATTGTCACCCGCTCCCTCGATCCGCAACTCGGAGCCGGCATGCTCAACGTCAAACAGTCCCTTAAACAATACGCCACCGGCGACGTCCAGGTCACCAACAACAACACCCAGGAGCAGGAAGTCATCAACGGCCAAAATAAAATCGACACCGTTGGCGGATTTTGGGACCTGGAGCAGGTTACCGAGTTAGGCGGCGTGGTTGATTACACTCTCGGCGATATTTCCTCCTCTCACCTCCGCGCCACCCTCACCTGGGACAATGTCGACGGCGAGATGCCCGACTTGCAGTTGGAGCTTTACCACGAGAATTTTGACGACGGCGGCAATCCCAACCCTGCCCTGGACACCTTGCTGGCCGAAACCACGGACACCGGCGACAATGTCAAGCTGCTGGACCTCAACCTTCCTGAATATCCCGTCGGAAATGGAAATGGCGACTATTACCTGCAAGTAACCAACCAAGACGACCTCGGCAATTGGACCTACGGCCTGGCCGTCTACGTCCCGGAGCCGGGCAGCGCCACGTTGCTCTTGATGTGCAGCGGCTTGCTACTCCGTCGTCGCCGCATGTCCCGCGCCGCCTGACCGCCAAACGGCGACAACCCGCGTAATCCATCGCAGCCCCGGATGAAAATCCGGGGCTGTTTTCGATTTCCCGCCATCCAACAGATCCGGAGCGCCTGCGGCCAGCGCGGTCCAGCCGTTTCCCCCCATCTACTGCTCCACTGCTCTACTGCTCTACTTTCTCGCGCAGCGCCACCCCCCCAAATGGGATATTCTGAGATCGACTGTGATATTTCCTGAATCGACAAACTCGCCGAACGCTGTCCAAAAATGTGTTATCCTTTACCCCCGGCCGGGTGTTCATATGGGTATGAAAGGCGCCATCATGAACAATGCATTAAACCAATACATCCAAACCGGCTCGGCCGATGCGTTCCGCCAAATCGTCGAGACGAACATCAATTCCGTCTACTCGCAATGTCTGCGCAAATTGCACAACGTTGCACTGGCGGAAGACGTCGCCCAAGTCGTGTTTGCCACCCTCGCCCAGAAGGCCGCGAAGTTGCCGGCCAACGTCCTGCTCGAGGGGTGGCTCTTCACAACAACTCGATTCTGCTGCTCCAACGCGCAGCGCGCGGCCGCCCGACGGACTGCCGCGGAACAAAAGGCGGCAACCATGCGAAATGAAGCGGTGGAAACAGCGGCATCCGACAGCGCGGCCTCCTCGGAAACCGAAGAATTGCTCGACGACGCCATCGCCCACCTGGGCGAGCGGGATCGAAACGCCGTGCTGCTGCGATTCTTCGGCGGCCGCAGCCTGCGCGAAGTCGGCGAGACCCTGGGCGTTTCCGAAGACGCCGCCAGGCAGCGCGTCTTCCGCGCTATCGAGCGCCTCCGCGCTTATTTCAATTCCAAGGGAGTAACAGCCGAATCGGCGACGATCGCCGCATGGCTCGGCATGGCCGTAAAACCCGCCGGCGCGGAACTCGCGCGTGCCGCCATTCAACTCGCCGCCGCCAAAGCCGCCGCCGGGGCCTCGATGTCGGGCGCGGGATTTTTGTCACGCCTGACCTGGACTTGGCCGAAGATCGCCGCTGGGATCGCCGCCGCCGCTGCCGTCACCACCGCGGTGGTTGTGGTGGGCCATGGCCAAGCGCCGCCTCAGGCGCCCGCACAACCGCCACCGGCGCAAGTCGCGGCGGCCCCGGTGCTGGCCGACGTGACGCCGGCCGATGCGACCCAGCCATCCGATCAGTCCACGCCCGTCGATGCCCTCAGAAAACTGTCCACGGCCGTTCAAACCAACAATCGCCCAGCCATCGCCGAATGTCTCTGCGACGACGGCGTTGACCCGGACGCCGCCGCAATGGCCCGCGCGTATTTCCTCGAACAAGCCAGCGTCTGGCGGCTGCAGAATGTCTGGAAGGCCAAATTTAGCGCGCCAATGAGTGCTCCGGGGTTGGGTTTCGAAGATTTCCCCGGCCGCGGAACTTTTGAAACCCTGCTGAGTCGCATTCTGGACTTCCCCGGCGGTTTGGAGGCGACAATCGACGGCGACATCGCCCAGGTGCGCATTCCGCTGCCGCGGGAGGCGTTCGTCTCGCCCGGTCGCGACCAGATTACCGCGCTCGGCCGATGGTCCGGCGCAATGCTGGTCTTCAAGCAGGTGGGCGGCAATTGGAAACTCGATACGGATCGCACTTTCAACTTCGTCGCCAGTGTCGCCAGACAGCCCGGCAACAACAAAAGCGACCTGGCGATCCAAAGGAAAGTCTTCGCGGAACTGGCCGACGGCCTCGACGCCCTCGCCTCCGATATCGAGAGAGGAAAGATTTCCACCCGCCAGCGTGCGATCAACGGCATCGTGGCCGCCGCAGCGAAAGCGTTCAGAGACGCCCACGTCGATGGCGCCGCTCTCGGAACCCTGCCAGTCATCGGCGGGTAAGCCAACTGTTTAGCCGGCCCGGCCTCGGGCCGGTTTATGCGGACAACCAGATTGCTTTTCGTTTCATCGTCCGCCACGTATGCTTGAGCCCCCACGGAGAGCGAACGATGACAAGATTTCACCCGTCAATCGCCGCGATCATCCTGGCGATCCTATCGCTCCCACCCCGCGTGTACGCCGACGACGCGGTGACCCTCACCAGCCCCGACGGCCAATATCGGCTCCTCGCCCCGAAGGGTTGGGGACCAGCCGATTTCCACGTTGATAACGTTCAGATCGGGGCCAGCAATCCGCATCGCGGTGAATATGCCGAGGTCGTCGCCGACCGCCAGGAAGATTACGTCGGCTCCCTCAGGCAATTCGCCGAGGCCAAGCGCGACACCATGGCCATGAGCCTCGACAATCCCCGCCTCTCGCCCGCACAGCAACTCAAGGTCAACGGCCAGGATGCCTTCCGCTACGAACTCCACGGGCAACTGCCCGGCTCGAACGTCGCCGTCGGCTATTGTCTCACCGTTCTGGCGACCAAGACGCATTACATCCAGGTGATCGGCTGGGCCGAGGACGCCCACTTTTCCGACGACCGTCAGGAGCTGAATTCACTGGCCCAGGGATTTTCAGAAAAGTCCGACGCACAAAAGTAACGCGGATTTCAGAACATCGTTTAGCGGCGTCCCGGCCGTGGAACGTATCGCTGGCTTTTCTGCGCGGCTTCCAGATGAGTTTGCCCGCCGCTGCCGGCCCGAGCCGCCGCCAGGTCCAGGTAATCAGGCCGTTGTCCGGACAGACGACGATGCTGCCGCGGATTTGCACCAGGAGAATCCGCCGATCGGTTCCCACGCCCGGATCGACCACCGCAAGATGAACGGCGCCGGGGCCGAATCCGTCCACCGCTCGCTCGAGGGAAATCGATCCGCAGAGCACGTCCCCCGGCGGAACGTTGTGCGTGACATCCACCAGCACCGCGCTCGGCGACTGGCGCAGAATCGCGCCCTTCATCGCCGCCACATATGTGTCGGACAGCCCGAAATCCGTGGTCAAGGTAACAATCGGATGCGCCGAATTCGGCTTATAGCCCATGTTGGGATAGAATACAGGCATGAATCAAGTTGGTGAAATCCCTCCGCAGGAGCAAATGATCCGCCAGCAGATCATCGAGCGCGGAATCCACGACGAGCGGGTGATCGCGGCGCTGCGCGCGGTGCCTCGCGATCGGTTCTTCCTCCCCGATGCCCGGGAATCGGCGTTCGCCGACCGTGCCGCTCCGATCGGACACGGACAAACCATCAGCCAGCCCTACATGGTCGCGCTCATGACCGCCCGATTGCAGATCGCTTCAAACCACCGCGTTTTGGAGATCGGCACCGGCAGCGGGTATCACACCGCGATCCTCTCCAAGCTGGCGGCCGAAGTCTATTCCATCGAGCGCGTCAAGCCGCTGCTCGACGAGGCGTTCGAAAGGCTCCTGTCGCTGGACATTCACAACGCGCACTTTCGCTTCGGCGACGGGACGCGGGGCTGGCCCGAGGCGGCGCCATTCGACCGCATTCTCATCGGCGCCGGCGCGCCGCGCATTCCCGAAGCCCTCCTCAAGGGCCAGTTGATCGACGGCGGAATCGCCGTTATTCCGGTCGGCCCCAGCGACGAGCAAATGCTCATGGAAGTCCAGCGCGTCGGCGACAAGCTCGTCAGCGGCGACATCTGCGCCTGCCGATTCGTCAAGCTCATCGGCGACGAGGGCTGGGCGGAGCAGTAGCCGATGACTATCCTTCGCTAAATGCAACCGCAGAGACGCAGAGGCGCGGAGACGGACGCAGAGAAAATCCAATCACATTCTCCGTGTCTTTCTCCGCGCCTCCGCGTCTCCGCGTGCCAATCATCTGATCCTCTTTTACGGCCGATTGACGATTTAACCGGGATCGGACCCGTGCGAGCCAAAGCCCTGCGCGCGCTCGGCGTCAGCACGCTGGGAGAACTGCTCGATTATTTCCCCCGCGATTATCAATACGAATCGGAGGAAAAACCGATCGACCTGCTGCGCGACGGTGAAATCGGAATCGCGCGCGGCGAGGTTACGGCCGTCAACTACATCGCCGGCCGCGGCAAACCACGGTTCGAAGCCACCCTTTCACAGGGGCTGCATCGCCTGGCGCTGGTCTTCTTCCACGGCGCGTATCTCCGCCGTCAGGTTCATCCCGGGCTTCTGCTGCGCGTGCGCGGAAACGTACAGTTTTTCCACGGCATTCCGCAGATGGTGAATCCAAAATGGGAAGTCGTCGAGCCGACCACGCAGGCCGTCGAGAATGCCAAGCTCCGCGCCGTCTATCCAGCCAGCGCCAAGCTGACCAGCGAAACAATCGAGGGGATCATCGCGGCGAATCTGGATGCCGCCGTCGCCGCCATCGGTGAATGGTTCGCTCCGGAATTGCTTGCCAATCGCAAATTGATGCCCCGCGCGGATGCCTATCGCGCGATCCACCAGCCGATTGATCGCCGCCAGGCCATCGCCGCCCGCCGCAGGCTCGTGTATGACGAGCTGGTCCTCATGCAGCTCGCGCTGGCCCTGAGTCATCGATTGAATTCCACGAGAATCAGCGCGCCGGTCCTGAAGGTCGATCGAACCCTCGACCGCCGCATTCGCGCCCGATTCCCCTTCGAGCTGACCCGCGGCCAGCAAAGCGCGATCTGGCAAATCGTCGGCGATCTAAAAAGCGGCCGGCCGATGAAGCGCCTGTTGCAGGGGGATGTCGGCAGCGGCAAGACGGTTGTCGCCGTCTACGCAATGCTGGTCGCCGTCGCCAACAAGATGCAGGCCGCCTTGCTCGCTCCGACGGAAGTCCTCGCCGATCAGCATTTCCTGACGCTGCGGAATCTGCTGCGCGATTCCAGCGTGAGAATCGAGTTGCTGACTTCGCGCACGCGGCGGCAAAGCAAAGGGGCCATCGCCGATCGCCTCGCCGAGGGCCACGCCCATCTCGTCGTCGGCACGCAGGCGCTGCTTCAGGAGCGGATTCAGTTCGCCAATCTCGGCGTCATCGTCGTGGACGAGCAGCATCGCCTGGGCGTTCGCCAGCGGGCCGCCCTCACCGACAAGGGTTCCACGCCGCACTATCTGGTGATGACCGCCACGCCCATTCCGCGAACCCTCGCGCTATCCTATTTCGCGGATTTCGACGTGACCGCCATCGACGAGCTTCCGCCCGGCAGGCAGCCGATCAAGACCGTCTGGCTCCGCCCCAATCAGGCCGACCAAGCCTGGGAATTCGTGCGCGAGCAAGTGCGCTCCGGGCGACAGGCTTACATCGTTCTGCCGCAAATTGAGAACGAGGACCCAGGCGGAAAGTCGGTCATGCGTCACATGCGATCCCTCGCCGCCGGCCCGCTGGCCGATCTGCGCCTCGCCGCCCTGCACGGCCAGATGCCCACGGACCAGAAGGAACAAACGATGTCCGATTTCCGCAACGGCCGGATCGACGTTCTGGTCTCCACCACCGTGATCGAAGTCGGCATAGACGTGCCCAACGCCGCCGTCATCGTCATCGACGGCGCCGACCGATTCGGACTTTCGCAATTGCACCAGCTTCGCGGCCGCGTTGGCCGGGGATCATGGCCGTCGCATTGCATCCTGCTGTCCGACGCCCCGACTCCCGGCGCCGAGGCGCGGCTCACCGCCATGCTCTCCACCAGCAGCGGATTCGAGATCGCCGAGATGGACTTGCGCCTCCGCGGCCCCGGCGAGTTCTTCGGCACCCGCCAGCACGGCTTGCCTGAATTCAAGCTGGCCGACATCACCAGCGAGCTGGATTTGCTGCAATTGGCGAAAGAAGACGCGCAGTTTCTGCTTGCCGACGATCCCAAGCTCGCCGACCCATCGCGCGCACATTTGCGAACGGCGCTGTTCGCTCAATTTGGCGAAACGCTCGATCTGATCCAGGTTGGGTGATGGGGCGTTTTGATTTCAAAGAGCCGGGCCGTGTCGGCCCGGTCCGGGCCGGCACGGCCCGGCTCTGTCATAACCAAGCGCCCAACCGCACCACCACAAATAGATGCCCAAAGTCACTCAACACGACCTGTGCCAGATTTTTTTACATTTTTCAGAATTAGCCAATTTCGCGGTTCAGCCCGCTTCAATTCGCGAGCAATTCATCTCTATTTTTGTGGTATACTTAACCTTATGTAAATAAATAGTTTATATCGAGACTCCATATGCTTCTGACAGGGGCCGCCGCTGCGGACGATTTGAACTAATGCCGCGAGCGTCCGTAGAAAGGACACGGCGTTTTATGGGCAGGAGACCCTTGACAGGTAGCTGTTAGGTCTGGAGACTGCCCCGCCCTGGCCGAAGTCGGGTCCAGCTAATTCGTGAAGAATTGCCATGGATCGGTCGATACGTGCCACGGTCGCCAATAAAAATGGCCCGCCGCGTCGAACGTAAACCCATGGCACACAAGAGCGGAAAACATCTCGTCATCGTCGAATCGCCCGCCAAGGCCAAGACGATCAACAAATATCTCGGCAACGGATACGTCGTCAAGGCCAGCATGGGACACGTCCGTGACCTGCCCTCTAAGGGCATGGGCGTCGATCTCAAAACCTTCCAGCCCGAATACGAAGACCTCGCCAGCCGAAGCAAGGTTATCGGCGAACTGAAGAAGCTGGCCAAGGAAAGCGACAAGATTTATCTGGCCACCGACCTTGACCGGGAAGGCGAGGCCATTGCCTGGCACCTAAAGGAAGCCCTGGGCATTCCCGACGATCGCGTTTTCCGGGTCATCTTCAACGCCATCACCAAAAGCGAAATCCAAAAGGCGTTCCTCAAGCCACACCACATAGATATAGACCGGGTCAACGCCCAGCAGGCTCGCCGCATACTCGACCGCATCGTCGGCTACGAGATCAGCCCGCTGCTCTGGCGGAAGGTGGCCAAGGGCCTCTCCGCCGGCCGCGTGCAGTCGGTGGCCGTCCGGCTCATCGTCGATCGCGAACGCGAAATTGCAGCGTTCATGCCCGATGAATTCTGGAAAATCGTCGGCATCTTCTCACCCGACGCCAAACAAGCCCCCGCCTTGGCCAATCAATGGGCCGATTTCCTCATCAACACCGGCAACGGCGAGCGAACCAAGGCCGAGCGGGACAAATGGCTTGCCGAACATTCCACCTTCGCCGCCGAACTGGTTGAATTCGCCGGCAAGAAGTTCGAGGCCAAAAACAAGGCCGACGCCCGCAAGGTCGCCGAGGCTGTCGGATTCCTCGTCACGCAGGATCAGACCACCGACGATCCGCAAGGCAAAGGCCCCGCGGCGAAACTGACCAAATTCGTCGGCCGAATCGAAAAGGCCCCTCCCTTCACCGTCCAGGGCATCGAGACCAAGCGTGTGTCGAGCAAGCCGTCCGCCCCGTTCATCACCAGCACCCTTCAGCAGTCAGCCAGCAGCCGCCTGAGCTTCCCCGCCCAGCGAACCATGCGGACGGCCCAGGGCCTGTACGAAGCCGGCCACATCACTTACATGCGAACCGACAGCACCAACCTGTCGGACGACGCGATATCCATGGCCCGGTCGTACATTGCCAAAACATTTGGCGATCGGTACTTGCCGGAAAAAGCCAACGTCTACGCCTCGAGCAATAAATCCGCGCAGGAGGCCCACGAGGCCATCCGTCCGACGGACCTGAGCTTCACCCCGGCCGATGCCCACGCCAAGCTTGGCCCCGACGATTCCCGGCTTTATCAGCTTATCTGGAACCGCTTCGTTTCCTGCCAGATGGCCCCGGCTGAATTCGACGCAACCACGGCGACGATTCTTGCCAAGACGCCCGCCGGCCAGGCCATCTTCCGCGCCGTCGGCCGCAAACTCGTCTTCGACGGATTCATGAAAGTGGTCGGCGTCAGCAGCGAAGACCAGCTTCTGCCCGAATTGGCCGAGGGCAAAGCCGTCTTCCCCATCGAGCTGAACCCCGACCAGCATTTCACCCAGCCGCCCCCAAGATTCAGCGAAGCCTCGCTGGTCAAGGACCTGGAGCGCCTGGGCATCGGTCGGCCCAGCACGTACGCATCGATCATTCAGACCATTCAGGATCGGGAATATGTCGAGCAGATCAATCGCCGCTTCCACGCGACGATGCTCGGCTCGATCGTCACCGACAAGCTGTTGCAGGCTTTTCCCGAGATCATGAACGTCCAGTTCACGGCCGGCATGGAACTCAAGCTCGACGAGATCGAGGAAAAACATCTCGATTGGATCAAGCTCCTGAAAGACTTTTACGGCCCGTTCCACGAGACCGTGGATTCGGCCCTCGACAAGCTCGAGCACGCCGGCGGAACTCCCTCGCCGTACAACTGCGAAAAATGCGGCTCGCCGATGGTCTATCGCATCAGCAAAAATGGCTTCTTCCTCAGTTGCAGCAACTATCCCCAATGCGACGGCATCAAGGCGGTCGACAAGCAGGGCAAGCCGAAGATGCAGGAGAAGAGCGAATTCAAATGCCCCAACTGCGGCCGCGAGATGCGCAAAATGAAGGGCCGCTTCGGCGAATTCCTCGGTTGCAGCGGATACATGCTGAAAAAGCCCGACGGCACGCGCGAATGCGAGACGATCATCAATCTCGACAAGCAGGGCATGCCCATGGCGCCCAAGCCGAAGGTGCTGACCGCCATCAAATGCGAGAAGTGCCAAAGCCCGATGATCCTTCGCGACAGCAAACGCGGGCCGTTCCTCGGATGCAGCTCGTTCCCCAAATGCCGCGCCACCAAGCAGGTCGTGAAAATGACCGGCGACGATCTCAAAACCGTCGAGGCCCTGATCCCGCTGCTAAAAGAAGGCGGCGACAAGGCCGCGAAAATGGTCGCGAAACTCAACGGCGGCGTCGCCCCCGTCGCCACCAATGGCAACGGCCCCATCGCCACCGACATCGACTGCGACGAATGCGGCAAGCCCATGGTCATCCGCTCCGGCCGTCGCGGAAAATTCCTCGGCTGCAGCGGCTACCCCAAATGCAAGAATACTGCTGAAGTCCCCGCCAAGCTTGTCGAGGAATTGGGCCTCAACGGCAACGGCAATGGCAACGGCCACGCAAAAGCCGAAGCGCCTCCCACCCCAGCGCCCGCGGTTGAAGAAGACGAGAGCTGAAGCCCGAATCACTTAAAATTGTTGGTCACGAATTCGCTTGTGCTCCGCCATGCCCACGTGGGACGCCGAACAGTATCTTCGCTTCAACGACCAGCGCACGCGACCGTGCCGGGAACTCGCGACCCGCGTGGCCGTGGCATCCCCTGATAGCATCATCGACCTGGGTTGCGGCCCTGGAAATAGCACGACCGTCCTGGCCGGATGCTGGCCAAAGGCTGAATTAACGGGATTGGACAGTTCGCCCGGGGGGTCACAGAAGGAAGGGGGTCAGGTTCCCTTATCGGGATAAGGGAACCTGACCCCCTTCGACAACGGACATCGACTGCGACGAACGCGGCAAGCCGATGGTGATACGCGCGGGCCGAAGAGGAAAATTCCTCGGCTGCAGTGGCTACCCCAAATACAAAAACACCGCCGAAGTCCCCGCCAAGCTCGTCGAGGAACTCGGCCTCAACGGCAACGGCAACGGCCACGCCAAAGCCGAAACGCCGCCCGCCCCGGTCCCCGCCGCCAAAGATGAAGAGTAAGATCGAAACCAGAAATCAGAATCAAATCCCAAACCCGAATGCCCAAAGAGCCGGCGCGCCGCTGGACGCAAACTGCCCCCGTTTTCGGATTTCGGGGCTTGGTCATTGGTTCGTCATTCTGATTTCTCGTTTCGGATTTCCCGCTCCGGGCGTTACCATCCCGCCCATGCCTCTCCCCCGTCTCTTTATGGTCCGCCACGGCAACACCGACTGGGCGGAGACGCATCGCTTCACCGGCCGCTCCGACATCCCCCTCAACGCACGCGGCGAAGAAAACGCCCGCGGCCTGGCCCCGCGCCTCGCCGGCCTGAAAATCTCCCGCGTCTTCACCAGCCCGCTCCAGCGCGCTCGCCGGACCTGCGAGCTAGCCGGCTTCGGCCCCGCCGCCGAAATCGATCCCGATCTCATGGAATGGAATTACGGCGACTACGACGGCCATCTGTCCGCGGAAGTAAGCCGCGATCGCCCGAATTGGGATTTATTCCGCGACGGCGCGCCCAATGGCGAATCCCCGAGCGACGTCGCCGCCCGCGCCGATCGTTTCATCGCCAAGGTTCGCGGCCTGAGCGCCGACGCGATCGCCTTCTCCAGCGGCCACATCACCCGCGTCATCGCCGCCCGCTGGATCGGCCTTGGCCCCGACGGCGCTGGAAAATTTCTCTGCTCGACCGCGAGTGTAGGAATCCTTTCCTATGAGCACGACCTCCGACATCCCACTATCGAACTGTGGAACGACGACACCTTCATCCCGCCCCAATAAAAAAAGAAAAGCCCACGGCGCCGCCGTGGGCCTTCCCAAAATCCACTCACAATCTCAAAAACCTAAACCCCGCCCTGCGGCACAACCTCGCCGCTCGGCACAGCCTGCTGCTGCGCCGCTGCTGCCGCTGCCGCTCGTGAGGCCGGCGTCGGCTCCTCGATCTGCGGCGGCTGCGCCAGGTGCTTGATCTTCAGGTTCAGGTGCGGCGAGAAAGCCGTGCCCGCGGGGATCAGGTGGCCGAGGATGACGTTCTCCTTCAAGCCGACCAACATGTCCACGGCGCCGGCAAGCGAGGCCTCGGTCAGCACCTTGGTCGTCTCCTGGAAGCTGGCGGCGCTGATGAAGCTTTCGCTCTGCAGCGACGCCTTGGTGATTCCCAGCAGCAGCGTCTTGGCGCGGGCGGGTTTGGGCCGCTTGCTCTTGGCCGGCTCCTTGCCCGCCGTCTCCGCCGCGTCGTTGGCTTCCTTGAAGTCCGCCTTGAGCACCACGTCGCCTTCCTTGAGGCTCGTGCCGCCCGGCTCGGCGACCTTGACGCTCTGGCCCAGCAGCTCGTTCCCTTGCCGGAATCGGAACCGATCCAGCACTTCTCCGGGGAGGAACTTGCTGTCGCCGGCATCCTCCACCTTCACCTTGCGGAGCATCTGGTTCAGGATGATCTCGATGTGCTTGTCATTGATCTTCACGCCCTGGCTGCGATACACATTCTGCACCTCGGCCAGCAGGTACTGATACAGCGACTCCTCGCCCTTGATGCGAAGGATATCGTGCGGAATGATCGGCCCGTGGATGAGCGGATCGCCCGCCTCGACGGAATCGCCCGCGTGGACCTGCAATTCCTTGTCGTTGGGCACGTGGTGCTCGCGCTCCATGCCCGTTTCCGATCGCACGATCATCGTGGTCTTGCCGCGGCGCTTCTCCGAGCGGATTTCCACGACGCCCGAGATTTCCGCCAGGACCGAGGGGTCCTTCGGCTTGCGGGCCTCGAAGATTTCCGTCACGCGCGGCAAACCGCCGGTGATGTCCATCGTCCCCGCCGCCTCGCGCGGCTGGCGGGCGAGCATCTGCCCCGGCGTGATCTTCTGGCTGTTGCGAACTTCGATGCGCGCCTTGGCCGGCAGGTAATGGAAGTCGAGGATTTTGCCGTCGTCTCCTTCGATGGT
>Ga0116134_1000483_pt1 | contig 20705 bp, 19 predicted proteins | sample June2015DPH_19_5_FD_89737 | JGI IMG/M metagenome (GOLD analysis project Ga0116134, IMG submission 89737) | Peatland microbial communities from SPRUCE experiment site at the Marcell Experimental Forest, Minnesota, USA - June2015DPH_19_40 | ecosystem: Environmental > Terrestrial > Soil > Wetlands... | reverse complement strand
GCCGGGTTCGTCATGAATCTCCTCCCAGGCGCGTCACTGGCTGTCGTATTCGTCGTGGCGGCGGATCCACAGTTGGAACCCATCGTCCTCATCGCGGCCTTTCGGTGCCCGGTCGAGGATCGCGTAGTAGCCCATCAGGAACTCGACCCCGCGGGCTCCGGCCGAATAGGTCTGGTAGACAGCCCCCTCGTCCAGAACGAAGACGCTGAAACCGAAACTCTCGGTCAGGTAACCGACGACGTCGGTGCCGGTCTCCCTCGCGTTACGGGCGGCGATCGGCGGCAGCTGCTCGAGCATCGGTACGGCCCACTCGCGCGTCTGCTCCTTGCTGCTCGAGAAACCGAGATCGATGTTGAACTCACTGCTGGCCGACGACACCCAAGGGAAGCTCCAGCCCATCCGCCGCTTGAACACCTGCAGCGTCTCGAGCTGGGCCTGCGAGACGAACAGCATGGTCACATCGCGTGCGTTCAGGTGCGGGAGGACACCGCTGACGCTGTCGGCGATCGACGAGCAGGTCGGGCAGCCAGCCGCATAGCTCGGGCCGAACATAAAGTGGTAGACGAGCAGCTGGCTGCGGCCATCGAAGAGTTCCGCCAGCGTGCGCGTGCCGTCGTCGGTGTCGAAGCGGTAGCCCTCCTCGATCAGGACCCACGGCAGTTCGCGCCGCTGCCGCGCCAGCTCGTCGCCCAGCCGGGTGTGCTCCTTCTCGCGAGCGAGCAGCTCCTCGCGGGCAGCTGCCCACTCTTCCCGTGTTCCAGTCTTGTGACTGGTCATTGTCCTGTCTCTCCTTATTTCTTGTGGTTATAGCAGCCTGGCCTGGCCCGTGCCGCCGATGACGCCTCACATCGGTGGCGCGAGCCCGGGAACCGACGAGGGCGCGACGACGCTCCAGATGCCGAGCCCGACGATCGCCAGCGCCAGCGGCACATCGACGGCGGCCTTCGCGGGCAGCAGCTTCTGGGCGACCACGAGGACGGCGATCACCACCATCCAGGTCAGGCTCATCACGCCCAGCGCCACCAGCATCGCCATCAGCCCGATGCTCGAGCCGACGCAGCAAACCCCGAACCGCAATCCCGAGCCGGCACCCTCGCGGCAGGCCCGGCGGAAGCGCCGCTTGGCCGGCGTCAGCTCGTAGGCACCCGCCGCGATCACCACCGCGCCGGCGGCCAGGGAACCGTGGGGCCGGTACAACGCGTACACCGCAAGGCCCACCAGTGCCCACACCGCAAGGTAGGACCCGACGAACGAGGGCACCACGCCCATGCGACCGCTGGCATGAGCGCGCCGCAACACCGCCGGGACCGCGCCCGGCAGCATCATCGCGGCCATCATCGCCACCCACACGCCCGCGAACACCCCGAACGAACCAAGCCGGGTGGCTACCCCCATGTCCATCCCGTTCATCTGCCAGACCGCGACCACCCAGCACGCCGCGGCGAGCCCGAGCGTCGCCGCCAGCGCGGTCGCGGTCACGGCTGATCGGGCGCCCGGCGTGGCAGCAGAACCGGAAGCCGACGCCGGATCCGCCCGGCTTCCGGCAGCGTGGCGGCGCCACTGTCCCCGCCCGGGAAGCCCGCCCCCCGGCCCGGCGTTCACCGCCATCCCTCAGTGCCTACTCGGTGACCGGCGCCGCGTCCAGCAGCGCCGCGTTTTGCCGTTCGAGTGCCTTGGCGACGCCGGTGCGCCAGCCATCGGCCAAGGCCTGGGAGAAGGGGTCAGGGAAGATGTCCTCCTCGCCGTCGTCGATCCCATTGAAGATCGCCCTGGCAACCGATTCCGGTGAGGACTTGGGGACGTCGAGGTCCCGGACCATGTCGGTATCGACTGGGCCGCTGAGGACGGCGTGCACCCGCACCCCTTGCCCGGCCAGCAGGATGCGCAGCGACTGGACCAGGTTGAACGCAGCCGCCTTGGAGACCGAATAGGCCGGCGTGAGCGGGATCGGGGCGAGGGCCGCTATCGTCCCGATGTGGACGATAGCTCCCCTGGAGCGAATCAGGGCCGGCAGGAACGCCTGGGTTACGTCGTAGGTGCCGTAGAGGTTGACGGCCAGGTGCCGTTCGAGTGCGGCCCGATCGCTCAGGTCGTCGTACAGGAACACGCCGGCGTTGTTGATGAGGATGTCCAGCGATTCGACCTGGCCGGCGGCTTCCCGGATCTGCTCTGGACTGGTGATGTCCAGGATCAGCAGCGTGACGCGCCCGTCTGGGTGCTCCACCGGCTGGCGCGTGCCGGCGTACACCCGCGCCACGCCCCTGGCCAGCGCCTCCTCGACCAGCGCCCGACCGATGCCGCGGCCGGCGCCAGTCACCAGGACTGTCTTGCCTTCGATTGTCATGTCTGCTCCTCGGTTCGGAGGGTTTCCGCATCGCCTGTGTCGGTGTCTGCCGATATAGACCAGCCGGATCCCCTCAGATCGCCGCGAGCCGACCAGTTAGCCGACTCGTCCTGGTCGGCCCATCCAGGGCGGCGAGGCATTTTGAGCGCACACGAGAGTCTGGCCAGCAGCCGTAGCGCGCCCGTAGCGCGCTCGGGTCACGCGGATATGCCCAGCTAGCGGGCCAGGGAAGGCTCCGCGTCCGGCCCGAGCCTGGCGCGGACCGCCTCGGCGTAAGGGTGGTGGAGGGCGCCGAGAATGGCCACGGCCTCCCGCCAGGCCCTGCGCGCTACCTGGGTTTGTCCGGCCGCGTGCCTGCTGTCGCCGAGGTGGGCGAGGACCGTGGCCTGGGAGTAGCGGTCGCCGAACTCCCGGAACAGGCCGAGCGCGCGCTGGTAACACGCCATGGCCGCGACATGATCGCCGCACTGGTACTCGGCGTAGCCCAGGGTGTCCCAGCTGGCGGCCTCGTAGAGGCGATGGCCGCGTTCGTGCAGCAGAGCCAGGCCCCGCTGGCAGAACGCCCGGGCTTCCTGGCGCCGCCCGAGATGGGCGTAGCACCAGCCGATGGTAGCGAGAGTCCTGGCCTGCTCCACTTCGTCACCGATGGCCTGGAACAGGTCCAGGGCCCGCTCGCAGTGGCCGAGCGTTTCGGCATAGCGTTCTTGGAGATCGGATACCCAAGCCAAAGTCAGGTGGACAATGGCCTGCCCGGCCCGGTCGCCGAGCCGCCGGTAGAGCTCAAGGCTGTTCGCCAGGTGAACGCTGGCCAGGTCGTACCTGGCCAGCTGCGCGTGGGCCCCGGCCAGGACGCGGTGTGCGGCGGCCTGGCCGCCCACCTCGCCGAGGCGCGCTGCCGCATCCAGCGCGCTGCGCTGGATGGCGGCCAGCTCACACCAGTGTCCCCGGGAATCCAGGTACTCCCCGATGGCCAAGGGGAGCTGCCAGGCGTGGCGGTCGAACCCGCTCTCGGCGGCCAGGGTGGCGGCGGCAAGCAGGACGGGGTGTTCGGCCTCGAACCAGGCCAGGGCCTGCCGTTGGCCAGCCAGTTGCTCGCTCATGACGCAAGGCTCCGGCGGGGCAATACTCAGCGACGCACGCGACGGATTGACGAGCCCGGCGGCGGCATCAGCGGTGTGAAGGTAGTGATCCAGCGCCCGGCCGAGGGCCTCCCGCCGGGCGGCATCGCTGTCGAGGGCGTGAGCCTGCTCGGCGGCGTAGGCGCGCAGCAGGTCATGGAAGGCATAGCGGCCGTGGGCAGCCCCGGCAATCAGGTGGGCGCGGGTAAGCTCCGCCAGCAGCCGGCGCGCGTGGGCCGTCTCGATACCGGCCAGGCTGGCTGCGGCGGACACCGAGATGTCGGGGCCGGGGTGGATACCCAGCAGCCGGAACAGCTGCGCTGCTGCCTGGCTGAGCTGCCGATACGACCAGGAGAATACCGAACGGACGCTGGCGGCCTGGTCGCCGGCATCCAGCGCATCCAGCGGTCCGTCGGCGGCGTGCAGCTCTTCGGTCAGGGCCGCAAGCGGGTGTTCGGGTCGGGCGGCGGCCCGGGCGGCGGTAATGGCCAACGCCAGCGGTAGCCGTGTGCACAGCCTGATGAGCTCATTCACGGCTTCCGGCTCCGCTTCAACCCGCCCAGCCCCAAGCCGCCCGGCCAGCAGCTCGCGGGCCTCCTGCTCGGTGAGCAGGCCGAGGGGCAGCAGTTGGGCTCCCTCGACGGCGGCCAGCCCGGCGAGCTGGCTGCGGCTGGTGATCACCACCAGGCAGCCAGCCGAACCCGGCAACAGAGGCCGCACCTGCACCGCATCGCGCGCGTTGTCGAGCACCACCAGCATCCGCTTTCCCGCCAGCACGCTGCGGTACAGCGGCGCCTGGGCATCAGCGTCGGCCGGGACGGCCTGCGGCGCCACCCCCAGCGCGTCCAGGAACCTCCGCACCACTCGCGCCGGGGGATCCGGGTCGCCGGAAGGGCTGAACCCGCGCAGGTCCGCATAGAGCTGCCCGTCCGGGAACATGTCGGCCACCTGGTGAGCGAAGTGCACCGCCAGCGTGGTCTTGCCCACCCCGGCCGTCCCGCCGATGGCCGAGATCACCACCACGCCACCGGTCCCGCAGGCGGCCTGCTCCGCCAGGCCCGCCAGCACCTCCAGCTCACCGGACCGCCCGGCGAAACATGCCACCGACGCGGGCAACTGCCGCGGCACCACTCCCGCCGCATCGGGCCTCCCGGCCGCCGCGTCCCGCTGCGCCGGTGCTGTCAGGGCGGGATCGCGGGTGAGAATCTGCTGATGCAGCCGCCTCAGCTCTTCGCCGGGTTCCACGCCCAGCTCATCGACCAGCACCCGGCGGGCTTGCTGGTAGGCGGCCAGCGCGTTGGCCTGACGGCCGCTGCGGTACAGGGCTAGCATCCTCAGAGCGGCGAATCGCTCCCGCAATGGCTCGGCCGCGCACCACCCGGCCAGCTCGCTGGCCAGCTCGGCGTGCCTGCCCAGCGCCAACCCAGCTTCGGCGCGCCACTGCGCCGCCTGCAGCCGCAGTTCGGAAAGGGGCGGGGCCTGCTCCCGCTGTAGCCGCTCACACCCGGCATCGGCGAACGGCGCCCCCCGCCACAACCCAAGCGCCTGCCCCAGCCCTCCGAACGCTGCCGCCCAGTCCTCAGCCCGCACGGCCGCCCCGCCGTCGCGGCACAGCCGGGTAAACACCCGCAGGTCCAGCTCATCATCGGCCACCTCCAGCCGGTACCCCGGCCGGGAGGTGACAATCTGGCGCCCTGCCGAGCCAAGCCGATGACGCAGGCGTTTCACATAGTTGCGGATCGTGTCCGCCGCCCGGCCGGGCGGCACCCCATCCCACACGATCTCGGCCAGCTCATCGGTGGGGACCAGCTCCCCGGCCCGCACCGCCAAAATCGCCAGCAGCGCCCGCTGCCTGGCCGCCGGGACCGCCATGGCTGCCCCGTCCACCTGCACCTGCAGAGACCCAAGCAATCCAATCCACATCAGCGTTCCCGCGCCTCCCGCGTCGGTCAGCCCCGCTGGGCGACCCCGCGGATCCAACGGCTCCCAAAGGCTGCAGTACCGCCTCCGGCATGACCGGGGACAGTCTACGGGGACCCGAGGAGGCCGACACGGCGAGCGGGCGAGCCACTCATGCCCATGAGCGCGTCGCGGCCATGAAGGTGGCAATGGCCGAACCAGCCATACTCGGCAGGGAGCGCGGGGGTATCTCTCCAGGTGTGTAAGGAGTGATTAAAGGGAACTGAGTGACCAGTGGGAATGGTCACCGTCACGGGGGGGGAGAGAGAACCACGATCATGTCCATTACACGCCAAGAGCCTGGCCCGGCCGGTCTGGTGAACACTTCGGAAGCGGATGGGCGTTTGGGGGAGGCTGCTCATTACGGCGGGCAAAAATCCCCTCGGCTGCGCAGCGGCTGGCTCCGCTGCGCGAACTGATCGACGACCGGCTGCTGGACGCGCTGCTGGAGCATTCCAGGGACGAGGCCGGGGGCCTGCGGCTTACCGGTGAGGGCAGCATGCTGGGCGAGCTGGTCAAGGCGGTGCTGGAGCGGGCGCTGGAAGCGGAGCTGACCGCGCACCTCGGTTATGCCCGGCACGACCCGTCCGGCCATAATTCCGGCAATTCGCGGAATGGCACGATCAGCAAGCAGGTGCAGACCGGGATCGGGCCGGTGCCGGTCGAGGTGCCCCGGGACCGGGCGGGGATGTTCGAGCCGGTGCTGGTGCCGAAACGGTCCGGGCGGGTCTCCGGCGGCCTGGACGACATGATCATCAGCCTCTACGCGGGATGAGCGTCCGCGACATCCTGCATCACCTTAAGCAGGTGTATGGCACCGAGCTCTCGCACGAGACCGTCTCCCGGATCACCGATGCCGTGCTGGAAGAAGTCCGGGCCTGGCAGAGCCGGCCACTCGATCCCGTCTACGCGGTGGTGTTCCTGGACGCGATCATGGTCAAGGTCCGCGACAACCACGTCGTGCAGAGCAAGCCCGCCTACCTGGCAGCCGGCATCGACGCCGACGGGGAAAAGCACGTGCTGGGCATCTGGCTGGCCAAAACCCCGCTCCAGACGGCGACCGCCGGGGAGGGCGCCCGGTTCTGGGCCAGCGTCATGGCCGACCTGCGCAACCGCGGCGTCACCGACATCCTCATCGCCTGCTGCGACGGCCTGACCGGGTTCGAGGACGCCATCTGCGCCGCGTTCCCGCACACGGTGATGCAAACATGCGTGGTCCACCTGATCAGGAACAGCTTGCGGCCGGTGGCCCGACGTGACGCCGCCGCGGTCGCGGCCGGGCTGCGCACCATCCACACCGCCGTGGACGCCGATGCCGCGTTCGATGCCCTGGCCGCCTTCTCAGCCTCGCCGCTGGGCCAGAAGTACCCGCAGGCCGTCAAGGTCTGGGAGAACGCCTGGGACCGGTTCACGCCGTTCCTGGCGTTCACCCCGCCGGTGAGGAAATTGCTCTACACCACCAACAGCATCGAGTCCCTCAACTACCAGCTGCGGAAAGTGACCAAGGCCCGCGGGCACTTCCCCGGCGACGACGCCGTCGTCAAGCTGCTGTGGCTGGCGATCATCAACATCGAGGACAAGCGGGCCCGCGAACGCGCCGCACGACGCCGCGAAACCGGCAAGCGCAGCGACCAGCCCGCACGCCTCATCGAGGGACAACGCGTCATGGGCTGGCGCGAAGCACTCAACGAGCTCGCCGTCGCCTACCCAGGACGGATCAGGTAAAAGCGGAAATTAGCTCGCACCTAAAAGATCTTTACACACCTGAGGTTACAAGCTCAGCTGTACCGCAGGAGGAGTGCGCGGTTATGGTAACCGCTGTGGAGCGGTCTGCGGTGGCCGACGTGACGGGAGGCATGCACGGCTTTCCGGCTGCTCTGACCAGTTTCGTGGGCCGCGCCGGGGTGGTGGACGAGGTCGCTGGCCAGCTGGCTCAGTACCGGCTGGTGACGGTGACCGGGCCTGGGGGGGCCGGGAAGACGCGGCTGGCCGGCGAGGTGGCGATGCAGGTGGCCGGCCGGTTCGCGGACGGGGTGTGGCTGGCGGAGCTGGCCGCGGTGCGGGACCCGGCGCAGGTGGCGGCCGCGGTGGCGGCGGCGCTGGGGATCCGTGATCTGCCCGCGGTGGCGGCGGCCGATGCGCTGGCGCACGCGCTGGCCCGGCGGCAGCTGCTGCTGGTGCTGGATAACTGCGAGCAGGTGGTCGGCGCGGCGGCGGAACTGTGCGGCCGGTTGCTGCTCGGCGCAGATGACGTGCGGGTGCTGGCCACCAGCCGCGAGGCGCTGCGGATCGCCGGGGAGGCGCGGTACCGGCTGGGGCCGCTGACCCTGCCTGACCCAGGTAATCCGGCGGATCCTGACGGCTCGGAGGCGGTGGCGCTGTTCGCGGACCGGGCCCGCCGGGCTGACGCGAGTTTCGCGCTGGATGGGGAGACCGCGCCGGTGGTGGCGCGGCTGGTGGCGCGGCTGGACGGGATGCCGCTGGCGATCGAGCTCGCGGCGGCGCGGGTCGAGGCGCTGGGCGCGGCGCAGCTGCTGGACCGGATCGATGACCGGTTCACCCTGCTGGAGGCCGGGGACCGGCTCGCGGCGGCCCGGCAGCGGTCGCTGGCGGCCACCGTGGAGTGGAGTTACCGGCTGCTGGATGAACGGGAGCGGCGGGTGTTCCGCGTGGTGTCGGTGTTCCCGGGGCCGTTCACGCTGGAGGGGGCCGAGGCGGTCGCGGGGGCTGGTGCCAGGCGGGCTGTGCTGCATCTTGTGGACTGCTCGCTGCTGGTCCCGCCGCGGGCCGGCCCGGATGGCCGGTCCCGGTATGTGATGCTGGAGACGTTGCGGGCCTACGGGGCGGGGTTGCTGGCTGAGGCCGGCGAGGGTGACGCCGTCGCGGCTGGGCTGGCCGGGTACGTGCTGCGGGTGGCCGAGGATGCCATGTCGGGGCTGACGGCCGGCACGGGCGAGGTGGCCGCTGCCCGGTGGCTGGATGCCGAGGACGCCACCATGCACAGGGTGCTGGACTGGGCCTTGGAGCACGATGCGGCCTTGGAGCACGAGGCGGCCTTGGGGCATGCTGCCACCGTGGCGCCGAGGCTGGCGGCCGCGCTGGCGTGGTGGTGGCAGGTCCGGGGCCGGCTGGCGGGTCAGGTGCCGCTGCTGCGCGCGGCCGTCGACCGCGCCGCTCCGGGCAGCGACGCGTGGTGCGCCGGGCACACCTGGCTGGGTCAGGCGTCGCTGGATTCGGCCGATCCGGCCGGGGCGCTGCGCCACTTCACCGCGGTCCGCGACGCCATCGGGGACCGCGGGCGGTTCCCGTTGCTGGCCAGGTGCCTGAGCAGCCGGTCGGCGACGTTGCTGACCATGGGGCGGATCGCCGAGGCGGCCGGCGACGCCCGCCGTGCCGTGGCCCTGGCCCGGGAAGGTGATGACCCGGCTGCCGAGGCGCTGGCCCTGGCAGTCCTCAGCCTGGTCGCCTGTGTTGGCGGCGACCGCGTCGGCGCCGTGCAGCTGGCCCGCCAGGCGGAGCAGCTCACGGCTGGCAGGCACGGCCCGGAGGCCCGGGTGTGCGGCCACATCCTGACAACCGCGCTGATCGAGGCCGGTGACCTGGCCGCTGCCCAGCGGGTTTGCGCGGTAGCGCTGGCCGGGGCCCGGGACGCGGGCGACCTGTGGAGTCTGGGGAACCTGCTGGAGAAGATGGTGGTTCTCGACCTGGTCTCGGGCCGTTACCAGGACGTCGCCGCGCACCTGCGGGAAGGGCTCCAGACCGCGTTGCGGACCGGCGTACGGGCCAGGGTGCTCGATGACCTGGACTGCTGTGGGTACCTGTGCGCCTTGACCGGGCGCTGCGCCGAGGCCGTCACGGTATGGGCCGCGGTGGTCGTGTTCCAGGGACGCGAGGGGTTCTCCGTCCCGTCACACCCGGATCTGCCCGAGGGCTGGCTCCAGCGGCAGGAACCCCTGCGCGAAGCCCGGCGGGCGCTCGGGCCGGCTCAGGCGCAGGCGGCCGAGGAACGCGGCGCGGCGATGAGCCTGGCCACCGCGGCCGAGTACGCCCTCATGCTCACCGCCGCGGGGCCGCAGCTGCCGGCCGCGGCACCGGGCCTGGAAGCGCTCAGCCCCCGGGAACGGGAGCTGATCACTCTGGTCGCCCGGGGGCACACCGACGGGCAGATCGCCGGCCAGCTGCACATCAGCGTGCGCACGGTCAGCTCACACCTGGACCGCATCCGCGACAAGACCGGATCCCGGCGCCGCGCCGACCTCACCCGCCTCGCCCTCAGCGCCGGCCTGGTCTAACGCAGCCCCGGGCTTGTGCAGCCTGCGCGGCCGGGCAGCCGCTCGCCGCGCGGCGGTGTGGGTGATTCCACCCCGGCCATGGCCTGCGGCACGAGGGGCGAAACGACCCCTGCCGCAGACCCGGTGAGGCGGGCGAACCTGTGGCTGCGGGCCGGAAACCGGCCAGCTCCTGGCAGATAGGACAAGGCAATGACCGCACAACTTATCCACGAGGGAACTCAGGCCCGGACGACAGAGCCGGCCACCCCAGCCAGTCGCGGCCGGCTCCGGGAAGCGTGCCACCGGGTCCACCTGGCCATTCAGGAGATGAACTACGCGTCCCGGCGGGTCGTGGAGCTGCAGGCACCCTGGAGCGTTGACAAGCAATGGCACAGCAGGTAAGGGTCATGGCCGTGGACTCTTTCACCGGCAAGCTCGCGGTGGTGACCGGCGCGGGCTCGGGGATAGGCCGTGAGCTGGTCCGCCAGCTCGCGGCGCAGGGCTGCTCGGTCGCGGCGTGCGACCTGAATCCGGACTCCGTCGCGGTGACCGCGGCCGCGGCGTGGGCGGCCGCCCCGCCCGGCGTCCAGGTCACCAGCCATGCCTGCGACGTCTCCGACGAGGCACAGGTCCAGCGGTTCCGCGACGAACTGCTCGAGCAGCACGCCACCGATCACGTCGACCTGGTCTTCGCCAACGCGGGCATCTTCGCCGGCGCCAGCTTCGTCAAGGACTCCCGCCAGGAGTGGGAGCGCACCTTCGCCATCAACTGGTGGGGCGTGTATTACTGCGCCCGCACGTTCCTGCCGCTGCTCATCGCCAGCGGCGACGGCGTCCTGGTCAACACCAGCAGCGTCGCCGGTTTCTGGGCCACGGCAGGCCCTGGCGCGCCGCCGATCACCGCCTACAGCACGTCGAACTTCGCCATCAAGGGATTCTCCGAATCACTCATCGAAGACCTGCGCTCCAATGCGCCGCAGGTCCGGGTCGTCGTGGTCATGCCGGGTGCCGTGAACACCGACATCGCCGAGAATTCCCGCCGCGCCCTCGGCCTGCCAGAGTGGGAGCAGCTGAGCGACGCCGAGCTGCTGGAGCAGATTCCCGAGGCCGGGCGGGCCGTGCTCGTCGCCACGGGCCTGCTGGCCGAAGACTTCTCCGCCGATGACCTGCGCCAGGCGATCCCGAGGCTCAAAGACGCGTTCCGGGACCAGGGGTTCCTCCCGGCGCAGGCGGCGGTCATCATCCTGGAGGGGGTGCGATCCGGAGCGTGGCGGATCCTCGTCGGCGAGGAAGCCAAGATGCTCGACGAGCAGGTGCGCGCGAACCCTGAGGCCCCCTTTGACTACGAGCATTACGCGGAGATGTACGGCCCTCTGATAGCACAAGCACAAGCGAAGGAAGCGGAAGCGTCAGGAAGGCCGGAGCCCTAGCCGCAGCGGGTCGAATTCCCGCATATCAACCAGATCGCACGAGGACGACCCACGCCGACATCGGACGGGATGGTCCTGCGATGCGCTGGCCAGTCGGGCGCCTGCATCTGATCCAGTACGAGAATGGCCGTCTAATGCGCGCGGTGCCAGTCCTCGCGTCGCGACTCATAGTTCAGGATGGCCATGGCAGCCCGGCCTGCGTCCCGGCGGGGATCTGGCATCTCGGACCTGCATCACGACCCCGTCACCCGCGGCTCGGTGAGCAAAGCACGCGGCCCGGCGGGCGAACCGTGCATCGCCCACCTACCAGCACCGAGTACCTGCGGGCGGCACTGAGCCTCCCCCTCGGACTCCGATCGCATACCCGCGGTGGCAACCGCGTTGTGGCGATTTCCGCTCGAAGGGTGTCATGGAGGCCAGCGCCAGGGAGGGTGGCGCCCGCACCAACTCTTTGTTACACCTATCTCTAACGCGTTAGCCGACCCGAGCAGAACCGGCAGATCTGCCCCCTGTGCATCGCCGCTCCATGAATTCGCGTGGACCCAAATATTCGGCGATCTGCGCTGTTCTTACAGGTCAAGGGTGTATCTGCGAGTGCATCGACTCGCCCCGTTGTCGTCATCATCACCACGCCAAGCAAGCCCACGGCTGGCGGCTGGAACAGCACCAGCCCGGCTACCACACGTGGACCACCCCCAGCGGCCGGCAGTACACCACCGGACCCATGAGCTACCCGATCTGATCGCTCAGTGCAGCGCGCCGAGGGCTGTCCTGGTGGCGTCCGCGATCAGGGCGTCGTCGGAGGAGGCGCCGACGGTGCCGCGGTCGGACAGGATGGCGATGACGATGGGGGCTCCGCTGGGCGGCCAGGCGATGGCGATGTCGTTGCGGGTGCCGTATCCGCCGTTGCCGGTCTTGTCGCCGACCTTCCATCCGGCGGGGACCCCGGCCCGGATGTAGGGGCCGCCGGTGGTGTTCCCCAGGAGCCAGGTCGTGAGCAGTTGCCGACGGCTTTCGGGCAGAACGTTCCCGAGGACGAGCCGGCGCAGGTCGGTGCCGAGCGTGCGCGGGGTGCTGGTGTCAGGGGTGTCGCCGGGGATGGCCTCATGAAGTGCTGGTTCGGTCCGGTCCGCATCCGTCGTGCTGTCCCCCAGACGGCGCAGCGCCGCCTGGAGCGCCTGGGGCCCACCGGAGCTAGTCGAGGAGCAGGTTGGCCGCCGTGTCGTCGCTGTACTGCAGCGCGGTCGCGATGGGAGCGCGGAGCGTCATCCCCGTGCCGACGTGACGCGACGCGGTTGGTGAGTAGTCGACCAGGTCCGCGGCATGGACGGCGATGACCCGGCTGAGCTGGGCGTCTGTGTCGCGCTGGAGCAGGATGCCGACGGCGGCGATCTTGAAGGTCGAGCAATACGCGAATCGCTGGTCCGCCTGGTAGGCCACCGTGCGGCCGGTTCTCGTGTCCAGCACATATACGCCGAGCCGGGCGTGAATCCGGCGTACAACCTGAGCGAGAGCCCGGGCCGCTGGGCTCTGCGACACGGCGGCCGCGGAAGTTGCCGGGGGCGGTCCACCGTGCCCGCTCCCGGAGCAGCCGGCCAGCGGCCCGACGCGAGGACGAGAGACGTGGCGAGCACGGCCGTCCGGCAGGTCGAGAAGGCATGGCCGCCAGCCTGCCGCCGCTGATTCCCGCCGTCAGAACAGAAACTTGCCGCGATTTCGTCGGATACCACCCGGCGCGCTCTCAAGGAGCCCGGGAATCGGCTCGGTGGAGGGCGGTAGCTGTACTTTGCTGCTGTACGAGATCGAAGCTGCTGTCGGCGGAGAGGTCAGGGTGACCCTACGCTGTTATCTCCGCCGGGCCCGACGCCTGACCCTGTGTTTACAGGATCGTCGTTCGCAGGCGCCGCAGGTGGAACATACGGATCATTATTGCCGTAATAGTTAGTGTTGGCGGGCTGGTAACCAGAGCCAGTGTTCTGACCGTATGAACCAGTCCCAGAGCCTTGTCCGCCTGTGGTTGTGGAGCCTTGCTGAGTACCTGCAGATGAAGAGTTACCAACCGAGCCGCTCGTGCCAGAACTGCCAGTATCAGAAGTGCCCGCTCCACCACTTCCGTTACACGAAGTGAGCGAAAGTGTCAAAGCGCACATTCCGCACACGAGAGCGCTGCTACCTAGAGCTTTTGGGTGAAACTGGGTTATAGAGAGGCGCATGATCCCTCCTCATCAAATCTTCCGCGTCAGGTCAATATTATCGCGGCCCCGGCTTCAACTACACCTTACATGCGTACCCAATAAATGCCCAAAACGGAAAACGCAAAACGAAATAATTGACACTAATAGAAATGTCAAATTTCACTTATTGTTTCTATTGCTCTCATCGGTATCAAATCCATGACAAGCGGGGGCAAGGTCAAGGTCGGCGCGGCTGATCGCGTAGACCGATGACACGAATTAGCCCTGATCCTGCACAGGGGCTCGGCATCTGATCCCGCGTGATCGATACTGACCGGCGGCCCGCACCTATCTCACACGGAGTAGCGCTCGTGCATCGAGGAAGATGATCTGCCGGTGGTCGCTGGCCTGCCTCTGGCGGGTGGCATCTGGCCCGGAGAGGGAAGAGCTCACGACTGGCCGCGCCGGTCCTCGTGACCGACTGTGACGCTTTTCCAGGGCGGCCGGTAGCTCCCTGGCCATCAGCCATGCCGGGTGAGGAATTCATGCCGCCTACCGGGCGTGGGATGGTTCGCCTGGTCAGTAACGAGCGCACTGGTCGCTGCCCGGCTTGTGGCCGGGCGCGGCCCCGGCGTAAGGACGCCGCGCTGATCACGCATGCTCAGCGCGGCGGCGGTCCTTGCCTCGGCTCCGGGCGGCAGGCCGCCGAGGACCTGGCCGTGGCCTCCTGGCTGCCCGTGCTCCGGGGCCTGACACCGGACGGCCTGCGCCACGGCCTCCAGACCTGGATGGACGAGGACGGCATCCCCGAGGTCCTGAAGACCGAGCGGATGGGCCACGAGATGCCCGGCATGCACGGCGTCTACGGCCACGTGAGCCCGGCTATGCGGGCCAACCTGTGCGCCGCGCTGCAAGAGCGCTGGGAAACATCGCTTCGTGAGCGTGCCCAGCTCAGCCCCCGCTCGATCGTCCCGATACTGGACAATTTCCTAGCATTTCAGCGACCCTCCGATAGCAACTGCTATCCCGCTAATTGAGATGTTGATCATGCACTCGGAACGGCGGAACGCTAGTAGCCTTTCTTGGCGGAGGAGGGCAAGTAAGGTTTCGCCAGATGTTTGGGGGGAGTGGAGCCGTGCTGTGCCGATCACTAACGCGTCAACGAGCTATTGCCTGGACTATTGGGGTGCTCGCTGTTGCCACTGTGATTGCCATTGGGCTTGTCGGTGATACCTGGGTACCTAGCCCACCGCAGCTTGGTGTGGGCTCGACCGTTGAGTCAGGCGGTGGCTACAACAATGGTGGCTTTTTGGGGGGCGCCTCCTCTGCCAGCGGTGGCGCCCCGCCCCAGGGTGCCCCCGTCTACGGTGGAGGCCCTCCCGACGGCGGAGGCCCTCTCGACGGCGACTCCGGTGACGCCCCTGACTCCGGTGACGCCCCTGCTTACGGTGCGGGCCCTGCCCACGGCGGCGCCCCTGCCAATGATGCCGTCACGGCCCACAATGAATCGCGGCAGCAGCTCTGGGCCGCGGCTCTCCAGAACGACAAGCTGTCGCTCGATAGAGGTGCCCTCACCTATACGCCGATCCGCAAGCTAAAGGCTGATGCCTCGAGCAACTTCCAGGTCGTGGTCACTGACCTTGGCAAAGGTGCAGGCTACCAAGTCGTTGACACCGCCAACGGAATGACCGTCTTCCAGCAGGATATCCCGACTGGCGGAAATGTCGGAATCCGGGTAGTTAACAGCAGTGACGTCACTTGCGAAGCTGAATCATCCACGGTGCAGCCCATCCTTGCGAAAGGCGAAACTGCGACCTGGTGGTGGCGCATAACTGCAGGCATGCCGGGTCCTGCAGCTGTCACTCTTGAAGTGAATACATACGATCAAGACAGTGAGCAGATCCTTAGCGAGGAGCACGTTCACGCAACTGGGACCGTCCAGCCCACGACGGCGTCCAAGCGTCAGCAGACCAACGAGGTTATCGGGAGCGTCACCCACTCAGGCGTCAACATCATTGAGACGATCGGGACGCTGGCCGGTAGCATCACGGCCGTCGCTGGAATAGCGGGAGCGATTTTCGCATGGAGGCGGCAGCGCAAACGAGTATCGGACGGTCGACTGTCAGAGGCACAATCCCAGCAGGAAGCACCCTTGCACTCTAATGCCGGAGCAGTCAGCCATCCGGATCAGTTGCCGTCGGACAGGGCTGCTGGGGGTTCCTCCGCGACGGGGGATGCCGAACCAGTAGCGGCCGATGAGTAGCCCGGGCCAAGATCAGCTCTCATCTCGCTCCCAAATCGGGCATCGGCCGTCGGCGGCGATGGCAGAAAATCAGCGGCCAAGTCGCTGACCTGCAAGTTCATTGGGTGGAGCTGAGGGGATTCGAACCCCTGACCCCCTCGATGCGAACGAGGTGCGCTACCGGACTGCGCTACAGCCCCAAGAACGTCAGTCAGCCTAGCAAAAGACCAGGGTTGCTCGCGCACCAGGCGACTGAGCGGCCCTCAGTCGCCCACGGCGCGGAGCTTGGCGTCGGCGTACTGGTCGTAGAGCTGGTCGCCGACGCGCTCGGAGATGTCGATGATCTCGGCGTGCGAGAGCGTCTCGTGCGCGGTCCAGCTGGGGGCCGACCCGCCCGGGGGAGTGCCGGCCTGGGCCGCGCGGCGGGCCTGCTCGCGCCGGGCGTCCGCGGCGCGCTGGGCTGCGGCCTCACGGGCGCGCCGCGCTTCGGCTTCGCGGGTGCGGCGGGCCAGCGCGGCCGCACGCTCCCGGGCTTCGGCGTCGGCGTGCGCCGCCTCGCGGAGCAGCAGCAGGTAACCGGACAGCACGACCGCCGGGGGCACGACGATCCACCAGGCGGCTAGGCCCAGGTAGGCCAGCCCCGCCGCGATCGCCGTGAGGATGAGGAGCATCCGCAGCATACGGCGGCGGCCTCGCAGGACCCGGGCCCGCCGCTCGCCGTCCGCCGTCCCGGGACGTTTCCCGGAGGGCGGGACGGCCTGATCGCCGTCGGATGGCCGCGGCGGACGTTCATGCCGCTCGCCGCGGCGGTCCCCGGCGGGCTCCATGCTCCCGTCGTGCTCTGCCGGAGGCCGCTCGGGCCGCGGCTCACGCTGGCTGGACTCAGCTTCGTCAGGGCCGGGCTGTCCGGCGCGGGCGGCATTCTGTCCGGGCTGCGCGGTGCCTGGGCCGCCAAAGCTCGTGTACTGGGGCCGGCCGTCCTGGCTGAAGACCCGTGCGTCCGCGTCGCCCGTGTCTGCCTGGGGCCCCAGCTGGGAGGAGGACCGGCGCAGCCGCAAATGGCTGTCGTAGGTGTAATCGTGCCGCAGCCACCGGGGGACGAGCACGCCAATCCAGATCGCCACGATGGCGGCATACAGGATTGCGCTGCTCACGGTCCCTCCCCTCGGCGCGGTCGCTACCGGGCGGGCCGTGGATGCCCGGGCGATCGGAACAGGACCCGGGTCGCCCCGGGGCGGAAACGGGCTATCCGGACGTGAAAAATGCTGGCGGAAGTCCGCTCGCGTAACGCAGCGTAAAGGCTTAGATGAGCGGTGACGAGGACTGCGCCCGGTGTGTCGTGAGATCAGCGAAAGCACCTGAGCGGGAGGCGGCCAGCTACACCCGCAGTCCGGGGGTTTACCCCCGTGTGCCGTCCCGGCGGGATGGGATACATCTGGAGCGTGGCAATCTCATCAATGTCTGCGGACGAAATCCGGGCGGCCGCGGAGACTCACCGCGAACTCCCGCCCGAGTACCAGAACGCGGTTATCGAATCCTTCCTGGCCAAGGTGGACAGGGAGATCGACGCCCGCGTGGACGCCCGGCTGGCCATGCACGGCCAGGGGCGCGTGCGCGACCGCCGGCCCCGCACCCCGGCGTTCTTCGCGCTCGCGACGATGGTGGCCGGCATTCCGCTGAGCGCGATCGCTGTTGCCGCCGGTCAGCATCCGGCCGGTTTCTGGGGACTGCTGGTGGTCTGGGTCGCGATCGTCGCTATCAACGTCTCGTACATTAGCCGCTTCAAAATGCCATTTAACGAACGTAACTGAGAGCGTTCACCCGGTTTGTCAGGCTCCGGGCGGAAAGCCGCCTGCCTCGGCACCCGTCCCGGACTTGGACGCGAGCACGGCGCCGCGCCAGCGGTTCATCAGCCGGTCCGGCACTTCCTCCGTGGTGAGCGCGTAGCACAGGTGATCGCGCCACGCCCCGTCGATGTGCAGCTGGCGGCGGCGCAGGCCCTCGTCGCGGAACCCCAGCTTCTCCACGACCCGGCGGCTCGCTTGGTTCTCCGGCCGGATGCTGGCCTCGAGCCGGTGCAGCCCGACAACCCGGAAACTGTGGTCCACCGCCAGAGCCAGCGCGGTCGGGATAATGCCGCGGCCCGCGAACTTCTCGTCGATCCAGTAACCGACCTGGCCGGAGCGGGCCGAGCCCCACACGATGCTGCCGACCGTCAGCTGCCCCGCGAACTCGCCGCCGTAGGTGACGACCCAGGGCAGTGCCTGCCCGAGCCGCGCCTCGCGGCGCATCGCCCGGACCATGGACACGTACGGGCTCAGGCTGGAGCGGTACAGCGGCGTCTCGGGGTTTGTCGGCTCCCACGGCCGCAGCCATGGGGCGTTCCGCACGCGGATCTCGCGCCAGGTGCGCGCGTCCCTGGCCCGGACGGGACGCAGGGCGACAGGTTCGTCCAGCAGCCGTGGCTCGTCCAAGGTGACGGGCCAGCCGCGCATTCGTCCCACGGGGCAATCATTCCCTGGTATGTGCCTGGGCGTCATCTAAATGCGCCGTGATCACCAGGCTAACCGCTGGCCGATCCCGTGTGGCCACCAGGCTCGCCCACATTTTGCGCCGGGCGATGATCGCCGCCGTGCACCTGGTCAACGGCGTGCTGGAGAATCCGTCCCAGGACTGCCATCCCGTCCTTGACGCCGCCGGTGGACCCAGGCAGGTTGACGATCAGGGTGCGCCCGGCCAGCCCGGCGAGGCCACGGGAGAGGATCGCGGCCGGTACGCCGGCGGCGGCGCCCGCCGTGCGGATCGCTTCGGCGATGCCCGGGATCTCGCGGTCCAGCAGCCGCCGCGTCATCTCCGGCGTGAGGTCGGCGGGGGTCAGGCCGGTGCCGCCGGTCGTGACCACGACGTCGTAGCCGGCCGCGACCGAATCGCGCAGCGCCTCCTCCACCGGATCGCCGTCGGGGATGACCAGGGGCCCGTCCACGACGTCGCACCCGGCGCGGCGCAGCAGATCGACGAGCACGGGCCCGGACCGGTCCGGGTAGACCCCGGCCGCGGCCCGGTTGGAGACGGTGACCGCAAGGGCGCGCATCATTGCACCCGCGCTTTCGATGGGACGGGCGCTTTCGATGGGACGGGCGCGGCTGAGGGGCTGGGCGCGGCTGGCCGGATCAGCGCCCTCGATGCGGACAGGGCGCGCTCATGTCCGTTACGAATAAAAAATCCCGGTTCGCGGGTCAGCGGTGCCATGGTCCGCTCTTTCCCCCGGCCTTCTCGTCCACCCGCACGTCGGTAATCACCGCAGCCGGGTCGATGGCCTTGACCATATCGATGAGCGCGAGCGCGGCGACGGTCACCGAGGTCAGCGCCTCCATCTCGACGCCGGTGCGGTCGGCTGTGCGGGCTGTCGCGGTGATGTCCACCCCTTCGTCGGTCACGGTCAGGCCGACCGTGACCCCATGCAACCCGATCGGGTGGCACAGCGGGATCAGGTCCGGTGTCTTCTTCGCGCCCTGGATGCCCGCGATCCGCGCGACGGCCAGCGCGTCGCCCTTCGGCACCTGGCCGGACCGCAGCGCCGCGACGGCCCCGGCCGAGAGCAGCACCCGGCCCGACGCGCGGGCCGTCCGCGCCGTGACGTCCTTGCCCGAGACGTCGACCATGCGGGCCTGGCCGGTCTCGTCGAGGTGGGTCAGCTCCGCGCTCATGGCAGGCACAGTACCTCGGCGTCGTCTCCTTCTTTCATGTGCACGACCCATTCGGGGACGACGATCAGCGCGTTGGCCTTGCCGAGCGTGGCGACCTGGTGGGAGCCCTGCCCCGACAGCGGCGCCACCGTGCCGTCCGCCCGGTCCAGCACACCGCGCAGGTAGGACCGCCGTCCGGGTGGTGAGTGCAGCGGCGCGGTTACGGTCGCGTGCACCGAGGGCAGCTTCCGGTCCCGCTGGCCCTGCAGGGCGCCCAGCGCGGCCAGCACGAACACCTGGAACGACACGTAGGCGCTGACCGGGTTGCCGGGCAGGGTAAAGATCGGGGTGCGGTCCTCGCCGATGGTCCCGAAGCCCTGCGGCATCCCGGGCTGCATGGCGATCTTGCGGAACTGGATCGTGCCGAGCCGCCCCAGCGTGTCCTTGACCACGTCGTGCCGGCCGCCCATGCTGACCCCGCCGCTGGTCACCAGCAGGTCCCCCCGGAGCAGCTGATCCTCGATCGCGGGCAGCAACTCCAGCGGGTCGTCAGGGACCGGGCCGTGCCGGAAGACCAGGCATCCGGCTTCGCGGGCCGCCGCGGCGAGCATGAAGCTGTTGGAGTCCCAGATCTTGCCCGGACGGAGCGCGTGACCTGGCTCGATGAGCTCGTCGCCGGTGGAGACCACCACGACCCGGGGCCGGGGGTAGACCTCGGCCCGGGCGTGGCCGGAGGCGGCGAGCACGGCGATCTGCATGGGGCCGAGCCGGGTGCCCCGCGGCAGCAGCACCTCGCCTTCCCGCGCGTCCCCGCCGCTGAACCGGACCGCGTGGCCCGGTTCCACCGCCGTGCGGATCGTCACCTGGGCGACCCCGCCGTCGGTGTCCTCAATGGGCACCACGGCGTCGGCCCCGCCGGGCAGCTGGGCACCGGTCGTGATGCGCAGGGCGCTGCCGGGGGTGACCGCGTAGGCACCGGTGTCCCCGGCCGCCACCTCGCCGCTGACCCGCAACGTGACGGGGCGGTCCCTGGACGCGCCGGTGACGTCGCTGGCCAGCAGCGCGTACCCGTCCATGGCCGAGTTGTCGAACGGCGGGAGCGGCTGCCTCGCGGTGATGTCCTCGGCCAGCACGCAGCCCTCGGCCTCGCTGATGCCGAGCTGGGTCGGCGGCAGCGGGCGGATCCTGTCCAGGATGTCGGCGAGGTGAGCCTCGACGCTGGTCAGTTCCTTCGGGTCGACGTTGTGGTGATGGTGGCCCACCTCCGTCGTCACGGTCGCGACTCCAGGAAGGCGCGGAGCCAGGGCACGAACTCCTGCGCCAGGTCCGGGCGCTCGGAGGCGAACATGACCAGGGTGCGGAGGTAGTCGAGCTTGTTCCCGGTGTCGTAGCGGCGGCCGCGGAAGAGCACGCCGTAGACGCCGCCGCTGGACGGGTCGCCAGCGAGTACCTTGAGCGCGTCGGTGAGCTGGATCTCGCCG
>Ga0116134_1000482_pt1 | contig 20753 bp, 19 predicted proteins | sample June2015DPH_19_5_FD_89737 | JGI IMG/M metagenome (GOLD analysis project Ga0116134, IMG submission 89737) | Peatland microbial communities from SPRUCE experiment site at the Marcell Experimental Forest, Minnesota, USA - June2015DPH_19_40 | ecosystem: Environmental > Terrestrial > Soil > Wetlands... | reverse complement strand
TCTTGCCAATGTCGTGAATATCGCCTCGGGCGGTGCCGAGGACGACCTTGCCCAGAGCCTCACGCTCGGAGCCGCGCTTCAGCATCTCCGGTTCAAGGACCTTGATGGCAGCCTTCATCGCCTCGGCACACGCGAGCAGATCGGGCAGAAACATTTCGCCGCAGCCGAATTGATCGCCGGCGAATTTGATGCCCGCGGCAAATCCCTGGTTCACCGCGTCGAGCGGATCGACGCCGTTGGCCAGCGCCTGCTGCGCCAATTCCGTGGCCTTGTCAGGCGCGCCGTCGATGATACTTTGGCGCATCGCTCGAAAGAGTTCATCCGACACAGGACCTCCCGCCGAGATCAGCCTTGGCATCAGGCCGATCAAGACCGCGATTGTACGTCGGCGGGGAGTCACAAAACTGTGATCCACCGCACATCTTCGTACCTCGCCATGCTTCTTTGCGATGGTTGCAGCGCTCCTAACGGAAGCCGCTGAACATGACGACATCGGTATCGTTGTAGCGAGCGCGGGTGACGGCGAATTTCTTGCCATCGCGTGACCAGGCATAGGCGGACACAACCGCTGGCTCCGAATCGAAGTGGGTCAACTGCACGGGTGCGCCGCCCGCCAGCGGCTGCATGTAAACATTCGTCGTGTTCCCCGTCGTATTGTGCACGTAAGTGAGCGCGTGTCCATCCGGCGTCCATCCGAGTTGCTGCCAGCCATAGGTCGAAGGCACCTCGATCTCCTGCACGGGTGCGCCGGCTTCCAGCTTCTGCACCACGAACTTCGACTTTGCGCTGGCTCCCTGCCCGTCAACCCTGCCATAGGCGACGAATGTCCCGTCTGGGGACACAGTTGGGGAAGACACTTGCCCCTTAGCCAATTCCACCGGCGCGCCGCCTTCGATAGAGACCTTGAAAATGTGCGCCACGTTATCCGTCGCCACGTACCCGCGGTACACCACCCACCTGCCGTCAGCGGTGCAGGACGGCACCTCGTCATCCTGCCCAGCCGTGAGCTGCTTCAACTCACCCGTTGCGACATTAAAACTCCAGAGGTTGGGTGTGTTGTTCTCAAGAAGTCGGGACACAATGACCAGGTCACCCGAGCCGCAGGCGTGTGGTTGGAAAGCAAAGTCATCACTCTCCAGCAAGCGAACCCGGCCGCTGCCATCGCTGGCAGTAACATAGGTGTGACCCGCCACATCGCGTTGCAGGAGTTTTCCGGCCGCGGTCCATGAGATGTCGAATCCGGTCGCTTGTTCGGTCGAGATCGGAGTCAACTTCCAATCGATTTTGTCATTCAGGACGGCTGGAGAATCGCTTACGTAAATCGTCGCCGCGGGCCGCCCCTGGGTGGTAACGAATGACTTACCGTCCGCCGTAACACTGATCGATGAGTACTGGTTCAAGTCGTTGCTGATTTTGAAAGGTTCTCCAGAGGGATAAGGCAGAAACCAGATCTGCGAGCGCAAACCAGTCGATTTTTCGAGGCCGACGACGAACAACCCGGAGGAATCGGGCAGCCATGCCACTGCGTTGATGAGCATGGGCAGGGGGAAACTCTTTACCAGCTTACCCTGCGGCGTCAGCACCAGAATGGATCCCAGAGTGTTCTTTCCCAACTCCAGGGCGCCGACGGCGATGAGGTCGCCCGAAGCCGACCAGGAAGGATCGGTGCTGAGGCTCTTGATCCCGGACTCATGCCGGAAAATGACTTGCTCGCCGGCGCCATCGGCATTGGCAATCAAAACCTGATCTTCACCCTTGTCTTGAATCGTGCGCCGGTACACCATGCGCTTGCCGTCGGGCGAAAATGCCACCCGGCTGGCGATGTCGCTCACAATCTGTCGCGACGCCCCACCCAGGGCAGGCACAACATAGAGATTCACGTTGTTTCGGTTGGTCGGGTCACCGTGGGTGTAGTAGAGATAGTTGCCGTCGGGGGTGAAGGTGGCTCCGCTGCCAAAGAACCCCGCCTGTGGCGGCACGACCGTGACTTCGCTGCCCGTGACTACCTGCTTCACCCGCAGGCTGCGTTCACCTTCGCGCCTGCCATAAGCTACCAATCTGCCGTCCGCTGAAATGCTGGCAAAGCCGACGGCCTGTCCGTGCTCGGTAAGGGATCGGATGCTGATGTTGCGGGTATCGATCGCCGGTTCCTTCTTGCCCAGAAGTTTGTAAGCGCCAAATGCCGCGGCGATCACCAACGCCAAAGCCACGACAGCTGCGACGATCAGCATGCCCTTGTGCCGCTGGGCTTCGGCGACCAGCACAGCACTGGACGATGCTGAGGCAGGCGATGCTGAGGCAGAAGACGAAAGCGCTGCGCCCGCGGGTGCTGACGGCGAAGCTCCCGACGGAGACGATGCTGGCTGAATCGACGCAGAAGAACCGTCCGACGCGGCGTCCACCCGGCCTGATTCCGTCTCCCGCTTCAGCCGCTTCAGATCGGCTCGCATATCGGATGCGTGCTGATAACGCAAATCCCGGTCCTTCTCCAGAGCCTTATAGATGATGCGTTCGAGCTCAACCGGAACTTCCGGATTCAGACGCACGGGCGCCGTCGGCGCCTTATGCAGGATCGCGTCAAAAATGTCGCCCGAGCCCTCACCGCGAAACGGCACCGTGCCCGTCACCATCTCATAGAGAACGGCTCCGAAAGAAAACAGATCGGTACGCGCGTCCAATTCCTTGCCCCGCACCTGCTCCGGCGACATGTAGGCAACCGTGCCGAGCGTCGAGCCGGGACTGGTGAGGTGTTCATCGCTCAGCACGGATTCTTCAACGGTTGCTCCCGCCGCTTCGGCAACCCGATTGCCACGCAGCGTCAACTTGGCCAGTCCGAAGTCCAGAATCTTGGCATGGCCACGCTTGGTCACAAAAAGGTTTGCCGGTTTGATATCGCGATGGACGATTTGTTCTGCGTGCGCGGCATCGAGTGCGTCGGCAATCTCGATGCCGAGCGACAGCACGGTTTCGATCTCCAGCGGTTTCGTCCCAATGCAATGCCTCAGCGTCATCCCGTCGAGAAATTCCATGGCGATGAACGCCTGACCATCCTGCTCGCCGATGTCATAAATCGTGCAGATGTTGGGATGATTCAGTGCGGATGCGGCCTGGGCCTCGCGTTGAAAGCGGGCGAGGGCCAATGGATCTCGGGCAACGTCCTCGGGCAAGAATTTAAGTGCGACAAAGCGATGAAGCCGCGTGTCCTCGGCTTTGTAAACCACACCCATGCCTCCGCCGCCCAACTTCTCGACGATGCGGTAGTGCGAAATGGTTTGTCCGATCATGAAAGGCGCGCCTTATGCGCAATCATAGTAGGGGGCTGAGCTACGGCAAGTCAATGAATTGCGGGTGAGGACCCTCTATAACCGCTGGGCGAGGCATTGCCGCCAAAATGAAACGGCTGCGACGGACAGGCAGTGCAGTATTATCTGGTGGGAGGAGACTTGCAAATGAAAAGAAAATTCCTGCTGGCCGGGGCGTTCGTTCTGGTGGCAATGCTGTCGCTGTCGCTCGCCGCGGGTTCCGACAGTAAAAGCTCAGACGATCAAAGCTCATGGCAGCGCGATCTGCTCACTTGGCGCGCCCAGCGGGCAACCAACCTCCAGGCTCCGGAAGGCTGGCTTTCTTTGATCGCTCTCGGGTGGCTGAAGGAAGGCGACAACAGCTTTGGCTCCGCTGAAGACAGCCGCGTTCAGATTGCGGGAAAGGCGCCGGCGCACATCGCGATCGTGCGCCTGGAGAAAGGTGCGCTCCGCTTGCTGCCTCCGGCCGAGAGTTTCCCGAAGGACCTTCTGGTCGATGGTCAACCCGCCAAGGAGCAGACGCTGCTTGCCGACGATGCCGACAAGCCCTCGAAGCTCACGATCGGCACGCTCACCATCATCGTGATCCATCGCGACGACCAGTTCGCCCTGCGCGTCAAGGATCTGCAGGCTCCCACGCGCGTCGGTTTCCACGGATTGCGCTGGTACGCGCCGAATGCCGCCTACCGCGTGCACGCGCGCTGGATCCCTTACAACCCTCCCAAGGTGCTCGACATCCCGACCGTGCTCGGGACCACGACCCATATGCCTGCGCCCGGCGTCGCCGAATTCACGGTGGATGGACAAGTTCTCCGGTTGGAGCCGGTGCTCGAAGATCCAAAATCAACGGATCTTTTCTTTATTCTTCGTGACGCTACCAGCAAGACCACGACGTACGGCGCGGGCCGCTTTCTATCTACCGAACTTCCCGACCATGGCGTAAGCCAGCCCGGAGAAGTCTGGCTCGATTTCAATCGCCTGGTGAACCCGCCCTGCGCGTTCACCCCGTATGCGACGTGTCCGCTGCCTCCGCCTCAGAATCGCCTCAGCGTCCCGATACCAGCCGGCGAGCAGCGCTATCACGACTGATTGGGGGATGTTGATCGCCGCAAATCGTGGATAATACCTCTTTCAGGAACGCAAGTTAATTTCTCTTGGTCTGGGAGTCCTGCATGAGATGGGTGCTGATTGTGCTCGCCGTCGCCGGTATCGCCGCTTCTGCGCTCGCGTTGCGCGAGCATTACCGCACCGACTCTTCGCCTTGCAGCATCAATGAGCGCTGGGACTGTGGCATCGTGAATCACAGTCCATACGCCGTGTTCCACGGCGTTCCCGTGGCCGTGATTGGCATCGCCGGATATCTGCTGCTCGGCTTGCTCGCCGCTCGAAAAGCGTACGCGTGGATGTTGCCATTCGTGATCGTCGCCTTTGCCTTTGCGGTCCACCTTGCGGACGTCGAATCCATGGTCCTGGGCGTTTGGTGTATCTACTGCGTCATCTCGCTCGGAATCATTACTCTCTTGACGCTGCTGGTGGTCGGCACGGTGATTGTCGATTCGAGATCGTTAATTCGAGATCGTTGATTCGAGATCATTGACTCGAGATCGTTGATTCGAGATCGTTGATTTGAAATCGTCGATTCGATGAAGTGGGCGCCGCCAGCTTATTCGTAGCGCAGGCTCTCGATCGGGTCCAGTCGCGCCGCCCGAATTGCCGGCACCATCCCGCTCAGGATGCCGACCGCACCAAGAATGATCGTCGCCACGGCCAGGCTGCTGAGGTTGATATGCAGGTGGATGTCGCCGTCCTGCAGGTTATCGCCAAAAGCGCTCATCAGCGGCAATGCGCCCACGCCCCACGAGATCAGGTAAGCGATAACGATTCCCGCCGCTCCTCCGGCAAAAGTAATCGCCAGCGCTTCCGCGAGAAACTGAAAAAGGATGTGGTGCTTTTGCGCGCCCAGCGCCTTCTCCACGCCGATCTCCCGCGTTCGCTGCTGCACCGAAACTAACATGATGTTCATCAGCCCAATGCCGCCAATTCCCAGGGTGAGCGCGCCGATAAACGCCAGCAGTATTTTGAGCGCGGTGGTCACGACCGTGAACTCATCAAAGTCCTGCTTGAAGTCGGCGATGAACACGGCTCGGCGATCGTCCGGGCGGAAGTTATGGTGCCCCGCGAGTACGCTTCGCACCACGCGCGCGAGTTGCTGATGGTCCTGCCCCTCATAGTCCATAAGAATGCCGCTGATGTACTGCGTGTCATAGAGGTCGCCCATGGTGCTGAAAGGGATCACCACCATCGTGTTGTCGTTATCGTCGCCGCCCTGTACTTTGTGCCGGTAAACGCCGATCACCTGAAGGCTGACGCCGTTAATCCGTATGCTTTGCCCCAGCGCCTGCTCGCCGGAGAAAAGTCTCCGCTTCGCTTCGTCGCCGATCACCGCCACACGGGCGTGCTCCGCCAGGTCCAGTTCGCTCATGCCGCGACCGGCCGCAATGTCAAAGCCGCGAATGCGGTCGTACACCGGGTACACGCCTGTGAGAAAAAGATTGGTGAAGGTGCGTGTATCATGCTGAATGGTCACGCCATTCTGCTTGTCGAAAATCGGAGTGACCCCTTTTACCATCGGCACCTCATTGCGGACGTAATCCACATCCGCCAGCTTCAGCCGCACCTCGCTCCCCGCCTTTGTACCGCCCGCCTGCAGCGATGTTCGTCCCGGGAACGCTCCGATCACGTCGATCCCCCACGAACTGAAAATCAGGTTGATGGCGCGTTCGAATCCCGAGCCGAAGGCGAGCAGGATGACCACCGTCGCGATCCCCCAAGCCATTCCCAGCATCGTCAGAGCGGTGCGGCGGCGATTGTGCTGCATCGCGCCGTAAGCTTCTTTCAGCAGATCGTTAGTCATAAGATTTGTAATTTGTGATTTGTAATTTGCAATTCAGAACCTGCGGCGACTCGGTTTGCCAATTGCAAATTACAAATTACCAATCACAAATTATTTCTCACTCCTGGCGCAAGGCCTCCACTGGTTCCAGCATCGCCGCCTTGCGCGCTGGATAAAGCCCGGCTGTTATGCCCGCCAGCGCCAGCGCCAGCACCGCGCCAATCGCCGATACGGGCACGATCCGCGGAGTATCGAAGCCCTGCGGAAGTTGCACTCCCGAGAGCAAGTGAATGACGAGCATGGCGCCACCGACCCCGATTGCGCCGCTTAACAAAGTCAGAAATGCGCCCTCAAGGAAAAATTGAAACAGGATGTTGCGGTTGGTCGCGCCCACGGCTTTGCGCAAGCCAATCTCGCGGGTGCGTTCGGTCACGGCCACGAGCATGATGTTCACGATGCCAATCGCGCCCAGCGCGAGCGTCACCAGCCCGACTCCGCCCAGGAACCAATCCATGGCGGTAAAGATCTTGCCCATCGTCTTCTGGTTCTTGACCGTGTCCCATTCTTCCCAGATGTCCGTACCCTTCGGATCGAAGCCGCCGTGATTGCGCGCCACAATCCGGTGCAACTCATCTTTGGCAGTTTCATTCTCGTCAAAGCTGCGCGGCTGATAGTTGATGAACGAAATCGCGTTGCCCTCTTGCGAGTTGTCGCCGGTTAGCGGAAACAACTCGCGCATGGTGTTGAACGGAATAAAAATGCGGATGTTGGTCGCGTTCTGCTCCTCGTGGCCGATCATCGAGAGCACGCCAATCACCTGGAAACGAACGCCATTGAGCAGGATGGTGTTACCGACCGCGGGACGTCCCGGAAACATATTGCGCGTCATTTCCCGCCCCAGTACGCACACCCGCCGCCGCTGGTCGTTGTCGTCGTCGTTGATCCAGCGTCCAACGGTCAATGGGATCGTCCGCACCTGACTGTAAATTGCCGGCACGCCCGAGACCTGTCCGTTGGTGCTGGTGTAATCGCTGACTGCGCGTATGTCGTCGCGCGCAATCAGCGGCGAAATGTTGATCGCGAGCTTCGATTCGTTCTTGATCGCGAGGTAATCGTCATAGGTGAGGTTGAACCACTTCATCGAGTTGAAACTGCCCTCGACCGCCGGCGCGCGCCCGCCGAAAAAGAAAATGATGTTCTTGCCGAAGGTTTCCAGTTGCTTGCGATTGCCGTTGCGGAAGCCTTCGCCCACCCCAGCCAGCAGCAGCAGCGAACCTACGCCCCAGGCGATCCCAAACATTGTGAGAAAGGATCGCAGCTTATGCGCCCACAGGGTTTGTAAGGTTTGCGCGAAGGTGTCCAGCAGCATGCGCATTTCGCCACCTCAGGGTCAGCAAGGGACGGAGTACCCGGTAACGACCATCTAGGAACGCCAACCCGCCCCGCCACTATTCCTTCGACTCCCGGAAGTGGCAAGGGTTAGCGCGTGATTCGTTTTACAGAAGACTACCGGAGTTGTACCTGGGAAGCGTGTACAGGTGCTGCACAATTGACACTTAACAATTACAGTTGTTCAGATTATTCGCCATCCTTTTCGTTCGCGCGCAGCTTCCACGCGATCTGCCGCAGTATTCCCAGCCACAGTACCGTGTCCTTCGCGTCCAGTTGCATGCGCTGGAGCATGCGCCGCAAATTCTCCTCCGTCGCCGCCGCTGCTCGTGGCTTCACGTATCCGCTGATGTCCAGAACCTGAAACAGTTGTTGCAACAGCCGCTCAATTTCTCCTGACTTTGCTGGAGTCTTCTCTTTCTTCCCGCGGGCAGTCTTTGCCGCCGACGCGGCCTTGCGACCGCGCACCAGTTCGTAGAGGCAGACGGCCACCGCTTGCCCGAGGTTCATCGAGCCGTGCTCTTCTCGCGTCGGAATCCGCATCACCCAATGGCAGTGGCTGAGTTCCTGATTCGATAGCCCGTATCTTTCCGAGCCAAACAGCAACGCCACGCGCGCCGTCTGCAGTTGCCGTTTGATCGCTCGGGCGCCGTCCTCCAACCTGCGCAACCGATGCTGCAAATCTCGCCGGGCCCCGCCCACGGTCGTGCCGACCACCAACCTGCAGTCCGCGACCGCCTCGGCCACGTTCTCGTACTGCTCCGCATTGGCCAGCAACCCCGACGCGCCCACCGCCGACCGCGCCTCGCGAAACGCCGCCTCGTACGGATTCACCACGCGTAATCCCCGCACCCCAAAATTACTCATGGCCCGCGCCGCCGCCCCAATATTCAGCGGATTCCGCGTGGCCACGAGCACCACCCGGAGATTGTCGCGATCAGCAGTCATGATTTGAGAATTCTAACGGGATTGAGATATTGAGGCATTGAATCATTGAGACATTGAATCATTGAGGATTGAAATATTGACTCAATGTCTCAATGATTCAATGTCTCAATGCCTCAATGGGTTCCTGCGACTTCCGCCCTTGCAGAGCATCCAATCAACAGTGCTAGGATAGTAGTTCCGCCCGAAGGAGGCCACTGGTCCACTCGGGGGAACTGGCAGCTAACCGAGAATTCTGGAGGATGAATGGCAAGCAACACCACCGTCGAAGTCACCGACGCTAATTTCGATTCCGATGTACTGAAGTCCGATAAGCCCGTGCTGATCGATTTCTGGGCCGCCTGGTGTGGCCCCTGCCGCGCCATCGCTCCAATCGTCGAAGAACTCGCCGGCGAGTATCAGGGAAAAATCACGTTTGGCAAAATGGACGTCGACCGTAACGCCGCCACGCCCATGCGCTACAAGGTCACCGGCATTCCTACCCTGCTCGTGTTCAAGAACGGACAGGTCGTGGAACAGCTCGTCGGCTACCGCTCGAAAGACGACATTCAGAAAGCCCTGGATCGCCACCTGGGCTAAGTTGCCGGTTGCCAGGGCTAAGCCGCCAGTTGCCAGCTACCAGTTGCCAGTCTTAGAGCGTGTTTCAAGAATCGGTTTTGGGAAGGGCACGGCTTCAGCCGTGCCGCCATGGGCCAACAAAAATGCGGGCTTTAGCCCCTGAGGGATGCGCCGTCCCATCTGGAAGGCACTTTTGAAACACGCTCTAGACAAGAAAAAAAGCCCGGGCTAAAATCCGGGCTTTTCATGGCAAAGAACGCGGCGTGTTCTGCTTTTCACTGGCAACTGCCCACTGACCACTGCCCACTGACCACTGCCCTCAGTACTTCCGCAGCACGCCAATCACTCGTCCCTGAATCTCGACCGACGCCGCAGGCACGATGATCGGCGCCATGGTCGCGTTCGAAGGCTGCAGGCGAATGTTGTCTCCTTCGCGAAAGAATCGCTTCAGCGTCGCGTCCGACGAATCGATCAGCGCCACCACAATATCCCCGTTGTGCGCGGTTTTCGCTTTCTCGACCAGCACGTAGTCGCCATCGAGAATCGCTTCGTCCTGCATCGATTCGCCGCGCACTTCGAGCACGAACACTTCCTTCGAGCGCACAAAATCCGCCAGTGAAATAGTCTCGTTGTGCTCGACCGCCTCAATCGGACGCCCCGCCGCGATCCTGCCCACCAGCGGCAGCACCACCGCCGTGTTCACCGCCATCGACTGCTTCAACTTTCCCCTTGGCGGCAGCAGATCAATCGAACGGCTGCGGTTATAGTCCCGCGTCAGCAGTCCCTTTTTCTCCAGATTGGTAACGTGCTTGTGCACCGTGGCCAAAGAACTCAACCCCATGCCTTCCTTGATCTCTTCAAACGAAGGGGAGTATTGTTTCTCCGCCACAAAGCGCGAAATAAAGTCATACAGCTCGCGTTGACGCCGAGTGATCGCCATGCGCGCAGCATAGGCGAATGTATGGCGAATGTCAATATCCAGGTAGAGGCGGAGTTTCGCTAAACCAAAACATTGACACCGCTGATAGACTACATAAGTAGGCCCAAAGCCTCCAACTTCCAAGTTCCTTGACAACCTATTCCGGGCACGCTAACCAGCGACAAAAAGAGACTAACACTTAAAGTCGGTCACTAACTCCCATGTTTTGAAGACTTTACTTCTAACTACCGTCCGCTCAAGACTTTAGCGGGAGTCGGTCGCTAAAGTCTTGATTCTAATATACCGAGGGGGAGGGGGGTACCCCTGGCGGACGAATCTCACTCCGCCGTAACTCGCTTCAAGAACAGGTAATAAAAATCCACGCCCCGGGCAAACGACTCGACCCCGATCCGCTCATCTTTTCCATGCGCCCGGATATCGTCCCGCTCGTACTGTTCGCCGGACACGCAATACGTCGGCATCCCCGCCGCATTCGTGTAGACGCCATCCGACGCGCCCGTGCTCATGGTCGGAAGCACCGGAATCCCCGGCCACATTTTTGCCACGACCCTGTCCAGCGCTTCGAACACTTCCTTCCGCGGAGCCGCCGGCACAAAACTGTGCCGGTCGGAGCCGTGATCCATCAGTTCGTTATTGTTCTCGCGAAACTGCACTTTAATGGTCGGATTCGCGATTTTCGGATCGGCCACCACTTTCTCCAGCGTCAGCCGGATTTCTTCCAGCGTGTGTCCGGGCTCAATGCGGCAGTTCACGGTGGCCTGCGCCATCTGCGGCAGCGCGTTGTTGGCATGGCCTCCGCTCAATCGCGTTGCCACGCACGTTGTGTGCATGGTCGAATTGTCCAGCGGATCCTTCGACAGCCGCGCTACCGCCTCCATATCTGGAGGGGTCTTGAGCATCGCCTTCAGATCGGCCGCGCGCTCCGGCGTTGCCAGCTTCACCTGCCGCTCGTAATACGCGCGCGTGATGTTGTTGAGCTCGAAGGGAAACTGGTAGTGCGCGATTCGTGTCAGGGCATCGGCTAGTTCGTAGATCGCGTTCTCCGGCCGAGGCAGCGAACTGTGGCCGCCCGGATTGGTCGCTGTCAGCACAAAATCGCCGTAGAGCTTTTCGGTGGCGTCCACTTCCATCATCACCGGCTTGCCATGGTCGGCCAGCACTCCGCCGCCATCGTGATTCAGCACGAAACCGGCATCAATCAGTTCGCGATGATTCTTGATCAGCCAGTCAACTCCGTTCGATGTGCCGCCTTCCTCATCCGCCGTCAGCGCGAGAATAATGTCGCGGCTGGGCACGTATCCTTCTTTCTTCATACGGATCAGCGTGGCCGACATGATCGCGTCGCCATCCTTCATATCGCTGGAGCCGCGGCCGTAGTAATATCCGTCCTTCTCGATGAACTGAAACGGATCGGTCGTCCAGTCTTCGCGCCGCGCTTCCACCACGTCGAGATGACCAATCAGCAGCACCGGCTTGTGTTTGCCCGATCCACGCAAGCGCGCCACAATGTTCTTCTTGCGGTCATTGGAGTTGGGGCCCAGCACCTGAATGTCACTCTCCGGAAATCCAGCATCGCGAAAGCGCTGGGCCATGGCTTCCGCGGCCGCGGTCACGCTGCCCACCGAGTCCGTCGTATTGATCTCGATCAACTGTTTGAAAATATCCAGCGCCAGCCGCCGCGTAGCTTCGTCCGCCGGCGTTACTTGCTGCGCCTGCATCGAGACCGCAAATACCAGGCAAGAAAACAGGCCGAGCCACCATTTTTGAGAACCCACACCCACCCCCGACAAACATTTCGGTCTACGCCGACGTTGAAAGCTAACAGATTCCTTCCGCAAAACCAAGGCGGTCCGGCGAGCACGCAGTCGCATGCTCAGCCTGTCGTCTGCGTTACTCCCGCTGCGGGGTTCACGCTAGCAAGAATTTTGGATTCGCCGTTCAAAGGTTTGGGAACGGCTCGAAGCACGACGACGATCTATAGGTCCGCCAACTCCCGCTCCTGGCGCGTGTGCCACAGCGGCGCAAGAATACTCGATTGCAGAACTTCCGACTCGGCCCTGACCCAGTCTTCCAGTTCACGGCCTTCGACCTGTCCGCGCTCATCGTAAAGCTGGCGGGCGCGCATCCGTATTTTTCTCTCCAGCAATTCCACCATCAGTTTCTGCCGCTCGCGAGTTCTGGTTACGCTGTCCACTGCTGCCCCCCCCACAATTCATCTGTCTACAAATATTGTAAGCGGCGAACGTTAAAGGGTCGTGAAGAGGAGGGTTACCAAAGGGTGTTCCATTTTGGCCGGGGTGGTGCGCGAGCAACACCCTTTATGACAAAGTCTGGCGAATTGAGAGCTGAGAGCGGGGTCTCGCCTTCTCCGCAGCCTGCTAGCGCGCTGCTTCCACCACCAGCACCACGAACGAATCTGGTTCCACTTTTCTCTCCGGACGTGGTCCCACGTTCGCGGTTACGGTGAAAAGCTGATGCGTCTTCGCATCGAGCGCCATGGTGCGCGCTGCCTTCTGGGTCGTCACCGTTTGCGCGACGCTGAACTTATCGTCGCTATCTTCCCGAATCACCGTGATCGTGCCGTCTCCGGCCGAGGCGAACGCCAGGCCTCTATCGGCATCGAACGCGGTCGCATCGCATCCGTCGCCGATGGCGGGAGTCGCCACGACTTTCCCGCTGTCCGCATTCACCACCGCCATCTTTTTATTTCCGCCGCAGCCGGCAAACAGCCGTCGGTTTTTCCGGTCGATCGCGAGGCCCGTCGGCTCTTCGCAGTCCGTCAGCTTCCAGCGTGACTTCACCGTCAGCTTCTGCGGATCGAACGCCACCAGTTCCGACGTGTCTTCAATGTTCACGAACACCGTGCCCTTCTCATCGGTCGCGGCAAATTCCGGCTTTCCGCCCAACTCGATCTTGCCCACCACCTCACCCTTGGACGGATCCACGGCCGTCGTGTCATGGCTTTTTGCGTTAAAAGTAAACACGCGCTTCGAAAACGGATCATACAGAATCGCGTCGGGACTGCTGCCAACCTTGATCTTCTTTTCTACCGCCAACGATTTCAGATCGAAGACGCTTACCGTATCTTCGCGGCCGTTGCTGGTGAATCCGCGTCCAATTTCCGAATCCAGCGCTATCCCGTGCACGCCCGTCGTCTCCGGAATCTCGCCCACCTGCTTGCCCGACTCGGTATCGATGACCATCACCCGCGTGGCTCGCGCAATGAACAAACGATGTCCATCGCTGTCCGCGGTCAGGTAATCCCATCCGCCATCGCCGCCCAGCTTCCACGTTTTGACGACCTTGTAATCCGCACCGGCCGCCGCTGTTGCCAGCGCCACCATGGTTGCCAGCAAGATCAAAGAAATTCGTGCCACCGTCCGCATTTTCATGGCTATCACTTTATCGAAATTTAGAGGAAAAATCTCCTGGGCGCAGCAACCTGCCAATCCGGCAGTTGGAGCCTTGCCCTGCCCGTTTCCAGGCGCTCTCCACAATTGTGCAAACAATTGCCATTACTTCCCGTAAACGCCCGCAAGCCGCCATTTTACCCCGGCAAAGTTTGGTACAGGGCTTGCTCCTACCCTTAATGGAGGAGCACCCATCCGCCGCTTGGTCGGCGGATGATCCCTCGCTTTCTCCGGAACTTGGAGACCCTGCGATGAAAAAGACCCTGCTCGTCCTCTGCCTGCTTTCCACCACCGCAGCCTTTGCGCAGCTTTACGGTGGCGCGCCCCGTTCCAATGAACCGCAAATCTACGAATCGCCGAGTCACCCGGCACATGCAGCTTATGCGCCCATGTCTCAGGAACAGAACGTCCTCGCCGCCACGGGTTACTCCGCCGCCCAGGGAGAAAGGCGGCCGTCGGATTTCCCGCAGGCAGAGAGCGCTTCTCTCGGCGCCGTTGCCCGCGAACTCAGGAAGCAGCACGCGCAGTTGAAGAAATCCCGCGTCGTCTGGGTAAATCAGTAGCTGGGCAAATCAGTAGAGTGTGGCGCGGACACTCTTGTCCGCGCGATCTCGAACTGCAATCTGCAATCTTAAAGATGGCAAGCCCGCCGTTTTGTGCGCGGGCTTAGCGCGAAGTCGGAAAGACTTCGCGTCCCGGCCCGCTTCGCCATCTGCATACAGATTCTGCCCCTCACCAGCGAATTGCCCTCGATGCTCATAAGAAAAGAAATGTTAACCTATGAGAAATTCAAATGACCATCCTGGCCTTCACCGCCGTCGTCGCGATCGTCTCTTTCGTTGCGGGACTTCTCGGATCGCTCACCGGCCTCGGTGGTGGTGTCGTCCTCGTGCCCCTGCTCACCATCTTTTTCCACGTGGATATCCGCTACGCCATTGGAGCCTCGCTCGTCTCCGTGATCGCGACTTCCTCCGGCGCCGCCGCTGCGTATGTGAAAGAGGGGTTCTCCAACATTCGCATCGGCATGTTCCTCGAAATCGCGACCACGGTGGGCGCGCTGCTCGGAGCCTTTCTGGCCACCCGCATCCCGACCAGCGCCTTGGCGATCATCTTCGGCGCAATGCTGCTCTACTCGGCGTTTCTTTCCCGCAAGCCGCGCCCCTTGGACCAGCGAAACCTGCCACCAGACGCGCTCGCTACTCGACTGCGGCTGAACGGCAATTTCCCCGACCTCGAAGGCCAGCGTAGTTACAACGTCCAGCACGTTCCCGCCGGCTTCGGACTCATGTTCGGCGCCGGCGCGCTCTCCGGATTACTCGGCATCGGCTCCGGCGCCGTCAAGGTAGTCGCCATGGATCAGGCGATGCGGATTCCGTTCAAAGTTTCCACCACCACCAGCAACTTCATGATCGGCGTGACCGCGGCCGCCAGCGCCGGCGTCTACCTCAGCCGCGGATACGTCGATCCCGGCCTCGCCATGCCCGTCATGTTAGGAGTTCTCGCGGGATCTCTACTCGGCAGCCGTATCCTGGTCAAAGCCGAAACGAAATCGCTCCGCCTCGTCTTCAGCCTGGTGATTCTCGTTCTCGGCCTGCAAATGCTCTACCAGGGATTCTGGGGGAAAATCTGATGCCCGCCGCTTCAGCGCCCGCGCCGCACCCGCTCCCACCCCAGCGGCAAAGGTGGGACGATCACCGCATCGAAGTCATTCTCGGCAATCTGCTCCGCACTGGAGTCCTGATCTCGGCGGCTATCGTTCTCTGGGGAGCGTGTATCTATCTCTTCCGCCACGCGCACGAGCCCGCCGACTACCGCATCTTTCGCGGCGAGCCCTCTGAATTCCGCACTATCCCTGGAGTCATCCAAAGCGTCATCAATGGCCGGGGCCGGGGCTGGATCCAACTCGGATTGCTCCTGCTTATCGCGACGCCCATTGCCCGCGTAGCCTTCTCTATCGTGGGATTCGCCATGGAACGCGATCGCATGTACGTGGCCTTCACCCTGATCGTGCTCGCCATCCTGCTCTACAGCCTTCTAGGCTCCGGCCTGGGCATGTGAGTCCGGCGTTTTCATGACCCACATAGGCCCGGTCGCATCCACCCAGCGCTGAGTTCTACCGCGGCCAAAGCCAGCCGAAGGTGCCGGCGGTCAGCAAACCGAAGACGAGTCCGTCGATGACTTCCTTGATGGTTGACGACCAGGGCTGTCCTTTCCAAATGCCGTTGCTCAGGTTTCCCAGACCGTAGGCGAGGAACGCAGCGGTCCCGGCGACGCGAAAGACGGCCAGATATTGTGTGCCGGGCGCGACCGTGTGTCCGGTGAGATAGGCGACGAAAAATCCGATCACGAGGCAAAACACGAACCATTGGATCAGAAACTTCGACATAGCCGGCGGCCCGCTGGGAAGTATAGTCACGAACCCGACCGGCCCCTGCTTTTGTTTTTCGATCAGGGCGGGAGACTTCATGTCCTTGTGGGTGCAATAGGGAAAAACATAAAGACCCCGCTTGACGGCTGCGGCGCGCAGTGTGGCGAGGATCTTGTCCTCGTCGGGGAGTTGGCCGTAGTCGTTGCGATGATAAGGCAGCACCATGTGCATGATGGAGCTGGCGACGAAGACGAAGACCGCCGACACTATGATCGGGAGCCAAAGAGCAGTGAGCGGAACCATGAGCAGCCTCCTTTAAGGACGCAAAGGACGAAAGGTTGAAGCGCGCACGCGAGGCTACGACATTCGGGAGGTTGTGGTCAAGAGGGGGACGCGGTGTCTATATCAGCCGGTCCTCGATGCTAGGAATTCTCGCTCCCACTATCTTTGCCGTCGTGATCGCCTGCCCGACGTGCCGCTGCGTGTGATCGGCCACGTGGACAAGCAATCCTCCGACCGTAGTTGGCAGCCGCTTATTGCCCACGGTGCGCGCCTCTTCGAGATTCGCTCCGGCCAGCGCCCGCACTCGCGCCGCCGCATCCGACAGCGCCACAGTCAGTTCCGCAAACAGCTCTTCGCGCGTTGCCGCGGGGTCGAGTTCCGTTCGCAGACGAGTCATCTGCTCCTCATTTAAGCTTCGCCCCTCGGCATAAGTCAGCAGACGATCCAAGCTGCGCGCCAGGTGCCGAATGTGAAACGCAACCGGCGCCGCGCCCACAGGCCGCGCATTTACCTCAGTATCCGAAAGAGTCCCGCACCACTTCCGTAAATCCTCCTCCGCCAATTGCAGCGCATGCAAAACCGCGCGTCCAACCGCCGGCACATCCGTCTCCGTACCGCGCAACCACGGCTCGATTGATGACATAGCATCTCCGGAAAGCTGTCCCTGCACCCTCAGGTAAGAATGGAGTCGTCGAGTCGTTTGCGGCGGAAGTCGGCTACGTGTTGCACGAAGGCCATGATCAGCGGGTGCGGCTTGTCCTCGCGCGACGAAAGTTGTGGTTGGAACAATGTCGCAATGAAAAACAAGTGCGCGGGAGATTCGATGGCCCGGCATTCTTCATTGGAGCCACGAGCTACGACCGGAAAGCCCGCTTCCATCGCCATCCATTCGAACTCGGGATTCAGCTCGTAGTTGCAGAAGAATTCTTCCTCGATCACTTCTTTCCCGTAATACGCCGCAAGATAAGAGCCGGGACGAAGGCGGATCTGGCTGACTTTGCCGGAGAGCTTGGGCGCCTTCGGATCGCGGTTGGGAACGGCGCAGGCGACCGGATAGATGACGATGTTCCGGGCGTGCGGGTCTTCTTCGGCGGTGGTGGCGTCGCGGACGCCGAGCACGTTGCGGGCGCATTCGATGAGCGCGTACTGGAAGCCGGCGCAGGTGCCGAGAAATGGCCGGTCGTGGACGCGGGCGAACTCAATGCCTTTGAGCATGCCGTCGAAACTTTTGAAGGGGCTGCCGGCCGAGGCCCACAGTCCATCGAAGGAATCCAGAATGGCCGCGGCGTCCGGTTCGAGGAGCGAAGGCGTCGGAAGCCAGACCGACTCTACTGTGAGTTGGAGCTTCCGAGCCGCGTGCTGCAGCGAATCGTTGGTCGCGTGATGGGAACGGAATTCGGGATTGAAATCGCCGAGAATCCCGATCCGGACAGATTCATTCACAAGGGGCATTCTAAATTAGCGGTTCGCACTTGGCGTTGCGCAGTTAGCTACTGGCTTCGCCGACGCCGCACCTTTCAAGTCCGGAGAATGGACTGCTAGAGCAACTCCATCTGCGCCAGCAGCATGTAGAGGCCGAGCAGCGTGATGGCGGCGCCTCCCCAGACCATGGTTGCGGATTTCCAGGCGAGCGCATTGACGAATTCCTTCTGGCTGCGGAAGGAGACTACGAACGTAGGATGGTTAGCGCTTTTCATCAGAACGACGGGCGGAGTGAGATTGAAGTCGGATGGCGCGGCCTGATCTTCGCGCGAACGTGCTTCGGGCAAACGCGCTTGGTCGTAGGCGGAGACTGGCGGGAGCGGCGCGTTTTCTTTGACGGCTACAGTTTGGTACGGAACTCCGGCGGCGGACCATGCCTCTGGTCTGGTGATGCCGGCGCGAGTGAGCGCGGCCGCGATTCTCTGCTGCTGGTCCATTTCTTGAGTGGCGGAAGGCGGCGCGCCAGTGGCAAGTCTGATGATCTGCGGGGCAGGAAGCCGCTCCGGAAGATTGTCCGGCGCGAGGTTGCGCGAGTTATTGGTGCGCACTTCGTTGGTGAGGGCGACGCTGCGCGGCGAAAACGGACGCACCTGGACGCCCGGATTTTCCGTGAGAGTTCCAGCGACGAAGAGCAGGTCCGCGGGCTTGATGGAGCGTTCTTCTATGCGAAGGCGGCGCCCCGGCGCGATGCCCTGGCGGGAAAGAAAAACGCTGATGCGCGGCGGAACGTCTTCCAGATTCGACGAGAAAAACGATGCTGCATACTCTTCGCGAAAGTCACGGTGCAGGTCGAGATCGGCTCCGAAAGGTTCGATGAGCAACTGACCGGTCGAGTCCTCAATGAAGAAGGGCAGGTGCAGGGTTTCATCCGCGACCTTATCCCATTCCTGCTTCCTGCCATCGCGCAGCTGCCAGGCGCTGGTGTGGTAAAGAAAGCAAGGCTTACCGGTGATGGGCGCGGATATTGTGTAAGGACCGGCAGCCGCGCCGGTGACCTCGACCAATCCCAGGGCGGCGCTGCGAATTTTGGAGGTCGGGGTGGTAAGCAATAAGCGCTTGCGGGCAAGCAGTTGAAATCCGACCAGGAAAAAATACAAACCGCCGGCAATCGCGATCGACGAGAGAATCGTAAGGATGTTGATCGGGATGAAGAGGGAAAGGCAGACGGTCACAGTGCTTTTCTGGATTGCCTCAGAAGATCTGATATGAGGATAAGGAAGAGACTTCGGAAACGACACAGAGAAAGAGGCGGGATGGGCTTACGGAAGTAACTCTTGTCAATGAGACTTGTCGCCGGATGGCTGACCTAAAGATCTGGCCATTCGTAAGGGAGCAGCTTCCCGGCCTCTTCCGGACTGAGTTTTCCGCCGGCCGCCTCCACTGCGCGGGCCAGTACCGGGTCGCGGCCATTGGCGAGGTCTCCCGCGGACGGCAATATGATCTCGTCGGGAAGCACGCCCTTGTGTTCGAGACTCATCCCGTCGGTCATGACGAGATCTGCATCCGTAATCTCTGCCCCGTAGAAGAGCGCGGTACCGACTCCACAGCGGTAACTGTAGAACTTCGCCTCCATGACACTTCCGGAGCTGCGGTCACCGAGAACGGTTCCTCGCTTTTCGATCTGTACCAGACGGGCGAACAGCTCTGCGGTCGAGGCGGACCCGCTGTCCACCAGCACCACGAGCTTGCCGGTGAATGGATGACCATGGGGCTTGGCGATCAGCGGTTTGAGCTCCGATCTGCCGATGCGGTCCGCGATCTTCACTTCCTTCTCAAAAAAGCCGGCGGTCAGATACTTAAGGGTCTCGCTACTGCCACCGCCGTTGCTGCGCAGATCGAGAACCAGGGCCTTGTGTTTGCGCGCCTTGCCGATCATGCCGTCGACCTCTGACTCGGTAAAGAAGAATCGGGGAAACTTCAAGACCCCGACGTCGTCGCTTGTCTCGGCAAATCGAGCTCGCCCAAAATATTTGGCGTTTTGCGCTTGCACGGCCATCTCCAAATGGGCATTGAAGAACTGTCTTCTTGTGGTTATTGCGGTGGCCACGTCTGCCTGACGCCGCTTGCCGGCCGGATCGCGCAGGTCCAGTCTCAAGGCGGTTTGGGGGTGCAGCCGGTTAAAGCCGTATGCCAACTTCCGGAAGTGTTCTCGATCCGGAGTGAACCCATTGAGCGCCAGTAACTCATCTCCCGCCTTCACGCCCATATTTTCCGCGTCGCTGCCGGGCCGCACCCGAAGCACAAAGCAGCGGTCTCCGACCATTTGCGTCTGCCAGCCATAGTCGTGATGGATGGAGTAGGTGGGCGGGAGAAAAAAGGTGTGAGAGTCGTTGAGGGTATCCAAGGTAGCCGCGACTGCCGATAAGGCTACATCGATCGAGTCGGTTGCCTTGATCCGCTGTCTCATTTCCTCGACTTTGGCGTCCCAATTCACGCCGTGAAGTTGAGGGTCGTAATAGTGCTTCTTGACGTCGCCGGAGAGCTCGCGGAGCATGACCAGCGCCGCATCCCGATCATCGCTTGTGATCTTCTGACACCAGCCATTGGTTATAAGAAAGCCGATGATGACAATCAGCGCTTTAGTACAGGTCCGCGCTAACTCACGTTTCATATTCTCCTTCTATTGGTCTAACTACCCTCAAAATGCCGATGCCGGGTGTTCCATGGGCAATCGGTCTGCTGATCGACCGAGAAGTGTAACCCAAAGATTCCGGTGGATTCAGTGATAAACGAACAGGGCGTCAAAGCCATGGCCGGAGAATTCGAAATCCTGGAGCGACGCTTTCGTGTATTTCTGCGCGGCGTGCGGCGGAGAGCGCTGCGGAGCTTCGCTCCGCCGGACGGCCGGGGGCGGCCGTCCCTACGCGAGCGACTTGGGATACTGGGGGCGAGCGGAACTCGCCCCCGTATGGTCTTAAGCTGCGGATTCCCGGGATCGGCGAGACCGCTCGGATGCACTTGACTGGCCAGAAGGGGTTCCAGTTAGCGCTGCCTCTAACGGGACTCCATCGGGGCTGCCAAGTCCGGTGCATGGATCCCATCCCGGACCTGCGTTAAAGGCGCCGTTGTTGCCTTGGGTTATGTCGTGGAATCCTGAGGGTTCGACGGCTTGGGCGTAGATTGACGGGTTGAGGAAACCGATCGATTTCCGGTTCTTCTGATTCATTCGCGCCACGAGCCCTGC
>Ga0116134_1000480_pt1 | contig 20829 bp, 17 predicted proteins | sample June2015DPH_19_5_FD_89737 | JGI IMG/M metagenome (GOLD analysis project Ga0116134, IMG submission 89737) | Peatland microbial communities from SPRUCE experiment site at the Marcell Experimental Forest, Minnesota, USA - June2015DPH_19_40 | ecosystem: Environmental > Terrestrial > Soil > Wetlands... | reverse complement strand
GAGTAGGCGATATCCAGTCGGTCTCCAGCCAGCAACTGCAACCGGTCGCAGGATTCCTTCAGCCCCCATCCCATAGCTTTGAACGCAACGTTGTCGCGCCAGGATGCGGGCGGGTTGCCATTCCGCGGCCCATCTTCTGCTAGCGTCCGTCCCGCATGCCTCTTCGGTATCGCCGCTGCATCAGGGTGGCAGCGGGGAGTGAAGTCCTGCGCTGCCGCCGAGATGGCAGCCGCGCCAATGACCGCCGGCGCCACCCGTAGCCGAACATGCTTGTCTTTCACCGCCTGCGGAGGCACCATCAGCAGCACCCCTCGCGCGGCGAAAATCGGCTCCCGATTCTCCATCCCAAACGGTTCCAGCAAAAGTAGCGCCTGGTGAAGTTCCGGCGTGACTTCTCCCAGCGGCAGCTCTCGGTCGAACTCAAGCTGCGGTTCAAAGTCGGCTGGAGTGAGCCGGGCGCGCGCGTAGTCGTCAAGATGCACGCGCAGTTTCTCCACGTTGGCGCTAGGCAGCGCAAAGCCAACCGCGTGCGCGTGTCCGCCGTAGCGGGAAAACAGCTCGTGGCACGATTCGATCGCATGCAGTAGATGAAATGCCGGAATCGATCGCCCCGAGCCGTGCGCTTCCTCGCCCTCACGCGAGATCACCAGCGTTGGCCGCCCATGCCGTTCCACCACCCGCGACGCCGTAATGCCAATCACGCCGCGATGCCAGCCTTCGCCATCCAGCACCACGCAATACGCTTCGCGCAACCCGGGCTCTTCCTCCAGACGCCGCTCGATGTTGTCCATGATGCGCCGCTCTTCTTCCTGACGCTCGGCGTTCAGCTGGTCAAGCCGGCCGGCAATCTTCCTGGCGCGCTCCATGTCCTTCTCGTCGAAAAGTTCCACCACGTCGCGAGCCACATCCATGCGTCCGGCAGCATTCAGTCGAGGCGCAATGCGGAAGGCGACTTCGGTCGCCGTCAGCGCCCGCCCGTCGCCGAGCTTCGCCACTTCCAGCAGCGCCTTCAGCCCAACGTTCACCGGACGGCGCAGCCCCTGCAATCCCAGTTTCGCGAACACGCGATTCTCGCCCAGCAACGGGACGGCATCGGCGATGGTCGCAATGGCCACGACTTTCATGAACGACATCAGCAGGCGCGACTGGTCTTTCGCGTCCAGCCGCCGCTGCATCAATCCCTGCGCCAGCTTGAACGCCACCCCCGCACCGCACAAATGCTTGCAGGGATAATCGCATCCGTCTTGATTCGGATTAATAACGACCAGCGCTTGCGGCACGCCCGTCGGCCCCGGCAGGTGATGGTCGGTGACGATCAGGTCCACTCCCGTGCGCCGCGCCGTTTCGGCTGCGGCAAAGGCGCGGATGCCCGTGTCCACGCTGATGATCAGCCGCACGCCGTCGGCCGCGGCGCGCTCGATCACCTCGTCGCGCATGCCATAGCCTTCGCGGATGCGATGCGGCACATGAAACTCAGCCGCTCCGCCGCATAGCTCGATGGCCGTCTTCAGAATGACGATCGCCGTGGTGCCGTCCACGTCGTAGTCGCCATATATCAGAACTTTCTCCTTGCGCTCCAGCGCCGCTTCCAGCCGGTCAAGTGCAGCCTTCATCCCGCTCATCCGCAGCGGGTCGTGGAGGTCGTCAAGCCCAGGCGAAAGAAAACGCGCAGCCGCCTCCGGCTCGTCGATCCCGCGCCCAATCAGCAAATCGGCAAGCACGGGCAAAGCAGAAGCAGAGATTTTCAGTTTGAAATCATGCAGCGCCGCTTCGAGCACCCTGGCCTTGGGAGAATTCAGCGAATTGGCAATCCATCGCATGGCGCAGCTTCCGGCAAGCAACCAGACTACCAGCTTCGCGCCCCATTGCCAGAAGCAGAGTAGCGAGTCCAAACCATGTTGCTGAGCCGTGAGCTTCGAGCCGCAAGCATCGGGCAAGCCGAATACCCTGCAGTTCGAGCTCGTAGCTCGCAGCCCATTTGCGCGGCAACACAGAAGTAGCCTCATCAGCGCTCATTCACGAAACCGGCGCGAATTGCCGATAGAAGTAATTCGGGAAGAACCTGGATTCCTTTCCCGCATGCGCCGCAAATTCTCGCGGCGATTAGAGCGCGAGACCCCAGGTCGCAGGAATGCTATGACTCTGGCAACAAGCACATCTAAAGCGGCGGAACCGAGAAAACTAGAGTGGGACCTGGACACTATTCCACCCTTTCCGGCAACCGCGCTGAAAGCCTTGAAACTGATGTCCGGTACGGATACGTCCTTGCTTGAGCTCTGCAATCTGATCCGCTCCGACCTCGCCTTCTCGATTGCGATTCTCCGGATCGCCAATTCTCCGCTGGTTGCTTTTCCCAAGAATGTCACCAGCGTCTTGCAGGCATCGATGTTGCTCGGCTTCCAGCGCCTGAGGAGCGTGGTCATCACGGTTGGTCTGAAGGCCTATCTCGGAAGCTCGTTCACGCCACTAATGCGGTTATGCTGGCGTCACAGCGTCGCCTCCGCCATCCTCGCCGAGCGCAGCGCGGAGTGGAGCTCCTTGGACAAGCATTTCGCTTACACGGCTGGAATTCTGCATGACATCGGCCGGGTGGCTCTGGCCACGGTCATGCCAGGGGCATACACTCGCGTCATCGAGCGCGGTGCGGACCAACACCAGGATCTCATCGAGAGCGAACGTGAGTTGTGTGGAATCGATCACTGCCAGGCCGGACGTTCCCTGGGAACAGCCTGGAATCTTCCCGACGCTTTCCTGGCCATCGCTGCGCACCATCACGACCTGGAAGCACCCACGCCGGGCATAGCTTCATTGATCCCGCCCAGTTGTGAGTTGGCCGATGCGCTCGGGTTCGCAGTAATCCAGTGCCGGTCTCGTCGCAGCTATCCCGAGATACTCGCCAGCTTTCCCGAGCCAGCCCGAAACCGTTTCCCCGCCAATGCCGCCGATGCCAGAGGCCTCGCCTCCGAAATCGCCAGCGAGATCAATGTGATTGAGTCGGCATAAACAGAGGTCAGAGGTTAGAAGTTAGATTGCAGAGGTCAGAACCTCACCACATCCGCGTACCTGGGGTTAACCTCTGCAATCTGACCTCTGACCTCTGCAATGGGCTTACCGCTCCTCGTCCTGGTCCGGCTCATCGATCATAAATCCGCCGGAATCATCCGCCAGTTCGCGCAGCTGCTGGTAACGCTCATACCATTCGGTGCCCGCTTCGTAGACGAAGACGCACCCTTGGTAAGCCCATCCCAGCTGCACGAACCCAGTCTTCCCGACGTAGCTCTTCAGCCAGCGGCTTTCTTCCATATCTTCTTCGCTTCTGCAATCGCTGTCGGCGAGTTGCTGGGACAAGCGCTCCAGCTCTTCGCGGTCGAGCGTCCACGAATGCATGGTCAGGAAGGGAGCGCTCGTGGACTTGGCCAGCTCCACGAAATCCTTCCAGCCATCCGGATTCTGTCCCGAGTCCCACAGCACGCTGGGCACTTCTTCGCATTCGACATAGCCAAAGAAGCGGCGCATGCCCAGCCCTTCAATGAAGGCCGTCATATCGTCTTTCATGCCCGTCAGGTCGTCTGGATGTGGAGACATGGAGTTCTATCATTGTACGGCTTACGCTAGCCAACCGCCAATGCGTGGCCCGAGGACGGTCGCTGGTCGCTGGTCGCTGGTTGTTGGCCAACCCTTTCTGCGAAATGTAGCTTTCGGCCTGTCGATGCCAGTCGAGGCGTTTGGCGAACGACTACCGACCGACGACTAACGACCAGCGACCAACGACTGGCCCGCTTGTGTTAAAATTTCTACTTACAAAAAAAGCGCTTTAATCATGCTCTTTTCCAAAGAATATGTGGGCTATCTAGCCCGCGAAGTTTCCAAAAAACTGGTGGCGAGCGGTCTCATTGAGACCAAGGCGATGCCCGCTCTTACCGAGAAGGTGCACGCCGCTTTGCTCGATGAACTGGCGCTCGAGGACCGCATTAACGACGAGGTGCGCGTCATCCTCGAGGCGTATTCCGAAGAAATGCAGAAGAGCGGCGCCAATTACCAGGAAATGTTCCGTAAGGTGAAGACCGAACTGGTGAAAAAATACAAGGCTGTTCTTTAGTTTTGGAACTTAGGACGCCCCGGAGGACGCTCCTGCCGTGCGATTGAGCCGCGACAAAGTCAACAAACTCGCCCACAGCGTCACCGATGCCGTCGCCGACCTGGATGAGGTCGAGTTCATCGAGGACCGCAACACCATCCGCCTCGAAGTCCGCAAGATTCTCGAAGAGCTTCTCATGCAGGAAGCCCGCATCGACCAAGCCGCCCGCCAGAAAATCGAAAGTCAGCGCCGCACCATCATCGAGGGCTCCGAGGAATGGTCGATCCTCTACCGCAAGTATTACAACGATGAAGTAAAGAAGCTGGGACTGTAACGCCCGCGTAGGGACAGCCGCCCTCGGCTGTCCAGGCGAGCGCAGCTAGCCGCGGTTCCGCTCTCGATTTTGGGTGGCGCAGCGACTTCACGTACTACATACTCTTCCGCCGGACGGTTACGTTTCTTCCACGACCATTTCGGTCCCAGCGATGGTTTCGTTTCCCGGTTTGGGATCGATGGCTTTCCTCATAGTTTCAGTTTGCGGCGAAGCGATTCCAAGCATGGGCTTTGGATTGTTGCGATTAACCGCCGAGACTTCTCCTGAAAGGGAGGGCAAATTCCGTGGCCACAAGAGTGCTACCGCTAGTGAGTTCGAGTTTGTTGCTGGCGACTGAGGGCGGTAGGAGCCATCGCCGGAATGAGGGCTGTGCGATGAAAAGTCCAATGAAAAGCATGATAACAGTCGCCGTTAGCATTTTCTCCCTGGTTGTGCCATTACACGCGCAACGTTATGTAAGCGGGGCACCGCCAGCGGCGGCCACTGGGCCCGCTTTTGAGGCGAGCGCCGGTTACACCTATCTTGTTTTGGATACGCCATCACGACAACGAGTCGGTTTGAGCGGGGTGGATGCCAACGGCTTTGTCGACTTCAACGCGCGCTGGGGATTGGTGGCGGATGCAAACTACGCCCGCGCTGGCAACGTGCTCGGCACCGGGCATGCCGGCAACGTTCTGAGTTGCCTGACCGGTCCAGTGTTCTATCCCGTGGAGTACGGCAGTACCCGGATCTTCGTTCACACCTTGGCCGGCGTCGGTGTGGTGAACAGCGCGGTTCCGGTAAAAGGAACCTATTACTTGGGTGGAACCATAATCCGATTCTCTTATGCCGTGGGTGTCGGCTTCGAACATACCCTTGCGGGACGGTTTGCCCTCCGAGTTGGAGGCGACTATCTGCGAACGACATTTGCCAACCCCAGCGCGGCCATGCAGTTCCAGAATAATCTCCGCCTGGTAACCGGCATCGTCTTCCGTTTTGGGAGTCGCTAACCCATTTATGAAACGTTCTACCGGCTATTCGGTACCTGATTCATCCGCAACACGTCATCCTGATCCTCATCCCCGCGCCACCTGCAGAATCCGCGCCAGCACCACCGCCTGACATCCGGGTACTGGCTACTGGGTACTGGGTACTGGTTTCATCCGCAACACGTCGTCCTGATCCTCATCCCTGGCCTTGATCCCAACCGCATCCAGCTGACGCGCCACCGGCTGCACCACCTGTAGAATCCGCGCGAGCGTTTGCCCTACGGCTTCCTTGTCGCTGTTATCTGGGCCACGGCGCTCAATCACGCTCTGGTAAAAGGTCTTCGGCCGCGGATAGACCACAATCTTGACATCGTCGCTTTCAGGAACTCCCGCCGCCTTCTTCGCCAGTTTCAGTGCCGTATCGTAGCCGCCGAGCTCATCCACTAAGCCAAGGTTCTTCGCATCCTGCCCCGTCCAGATTCGACCCTTGGCAATCTCCAGCACTTTTTCCTTCGGCAGCTTGCGCCCATCGGCAACCTTGCCGGTGAAATCCACATACACGCGGTCCAGCCACGCCTGGAATCTCCCCCATTCCGCCGGCGTGAAATCGTGCGTCCCCGTGAACATGGTGGCGTTTTCGCCCTGATGTACTTCGTCCCACGAAAGCCCGACTTTGTCCCACAACCCGCTGGTCAGCATCTTCCCGCCCAGCACTCCGATCGAGGCCGTGATGGTTCCCGGCTCGGCGACGATTTTATCGGCCGCCATCGCCACAAAATATCCCCCCGATCCCGCCAGGTTCCCCATCGAAACAATCACCGGCTTGCCCGCCTGGCGCGCCCGTACCACTTCCCGCCAGATCGTGTCGGAGGCGACATACGAACCGCCCGGGCTATCGACGCGAAACAGTATCGCCTTCACGTCCTTGTCCTCCGCCGCCGCTCGAATCGCGCCCGCCACCGTGTCCGATCCCATATTCTGGCTGCCTTGCAAAGGATCGTAATCGCTCTTGCCGCGGGTAACGTCGCCGACGCCGAACACCAGCGCCACCGTCTTCCCACGCTCGTGCGGACGCCCGGCACGGTTCAAGTATTTATCCAGGTAGAGCAGCTCCGCTCCATCGCCCGCCTTGCTCTTTACGTCGCCGTAAACCTCGTCGCGATACGCAACCGCGTCCACCAGCTTTGCCGCAACTGCTTCTCTACCCAAATATGGCCCCGCATCCACCAGAGCCTGGAACTTCTCCGGCGCGATCTGCCGCGCCTGGCAGATGCCGTCCTTCATCTGGTTGAACCATGAATTCATAATCGCGGTCATCGCTTCTTTGTGCGGCCCCGTGTACTTCGTCTCGGTGTAGAAATTGAGCGCATTCTTGTATTCGTAGCGGTGATCGCCGTGAAAACTCATTCCTAGCTTGGAAAGCGTTCCCTTAATGAATCGCGACTCCAGGATGATGCCCGTCAGTCCGACGTCGCCCGAAGGCTGCAGGTAGATGTGGTCAAACGCTGTCGCCAGGTAGTAAGCGCCATTGCCCGGACCAAACTCCCCAAAGGTTTCCGAGTAGGCGACCGCAAACTTCTTGTGCCCACGAAATCTTAGGACAGCATCGCGAATTTCCTGCGTCTGCGCCATTCCCATCGGAGCCGCACCAATCTTGGCAATCATGCCGACGACGCGATCGTCGCTCGCTCCCCGATCAATCGCGTCCACCACGTCGCGCACCGTCTGCCGATCGCTCAACAGCAACTGCGCCGAAGCCGTGTCCGGGACCTCCTCCATAAGCCCCTGCTCGAAATTGGCCTCGAGAATCGTTTTGGACGGAACTCTTCCCTTCCAGCCGATCACGGACACCATCACGATGACCATTCCAATCAGCCACAGAGCCCCTAAGATGGCAAGAAACCGCACGATCAACTTGGACATGATTTGCTCCTTTTTTGGCAGGAAAGAGCAGTCTAACCAAGTGCGGGTCATCGGCGCTATAGCGTGCGGACCCCACCTGGGCTGCGCGGTTCTGAGCGTGAACGCCGTTTGCGACAACCATCGTTGAACAGCTAGCAACTAGGAGGAACTTTCCCGCTATTGCAGCTTCGCGTACTCGGCCCTGGCTTCCTTCAGGAGGGGGATGTCGGGGTCGGCGTCTTTCCAGAGCGTGAGGAAATCCTGGTAAGCGGTTTTCGCTTTGGCGGTGTCGCCCGACATGGCGTAAGCACGACCGAGTTGCAGATGCGCCAGCGATCCCGTCACGAAGTTGGTCACGATTCCCCTGTGATCCAGCAACTTCTGGAATTCAGCGGCCGCCGCCGTGCCGTTGTGCGCCAACAGATACGCCTGCCCCCGCACATACGCGGGATATAGGTAGTTGATGAACGTTCCGGCCTCGCCTAGTTCGTAAGGCCCGGCGGGCTCCAAATCGACAACCGCCTGCGATGAATTGCGCTTGCTGATTTCGATGGCAGCGTTGATCGTCGGCAGCCAGTAGAGCCTCAGCAAGGTATGGGTCGGGTAGCTCTTCTCCAGTTCTTCGGCCAGCGCCTTGGCTCGCGGAGCCTCGCCGATCCGGGCCAGCGCGAGGGCCGTCGCCATTTTCACATCCCGCCCCTGAGACAGCGCCAAAGCTGCCGCGACTCCTTGCTTGGCGGAGGCAGCATTGCCCAGTTCCGCCTCGCGCAACGCTGCATTGACCTGCCACAACGCTGCTGTCTCTTTGGAGTCGGCACGGACGGCCGAGTCCACGGCTCGGCGGGAGAAGTCCCGCGCCCTGCTCATCCGTCCGTAGTAAGCCTCCGTATCAGACTTCGCCGACAACAGCAGGTCTTCATCTCCGGGTTTGCCGGCGCCCCAAGCCACTTGCTGCTCCATCTCCGCCGCATCTCCCTGCAGAAAGGCAAGAAGGTAGATTCCGCCGCGCAGAAGTCCGCCATCCAGTTTGTGTGCGAGTGCTTCATCGAACGTGGACCTCGCTTCCTCCAGTCGGTTCAGGTTCATGTAGGCTGCCCCCAGATTGATATAGCCGAGGGCGTCCGGCGCTAGCCGCACCTCTTCCTGATATTTCGCGAGAGCTTTGTCCCATTGCCCCACATACGCGTAGTCATTGCCCAAGCCCGAGTTAATGCTGGAGGCATCGCGCGGATAGTTTGCTTCCCACAGTTCAAGGGCCTGCGTTCGCTTTTCGATTTCTCCCGTGGCATCAAAAAAATTTGCGGAGATACCTAGCTTCTCTCTTTCGCTGGCCCGGTCGCGCAACTGGTAGGCCTTGGTGGCGTATTCCAGCGCCAGAGACGGTTGACCGAGGTTGCCGTAACTTAGCGACAATGAGCCGTATGCCGCAGCGAAGCTGGGGTCGAATTCAATCGCCCGTTTGTAAAACGGAATCGCCGGAGCGTCTCCTTTTTCGGCCAAGGTGGTGTCACCCATGCTGTAGGCTTTTAGGGCTTCGAACGAAGACGTCGTGGCCTCGGACAGCGGAACGTCGAACTTCTGCACCGTCGCCAGTGACTCGCCCAACTCGCCGCGCAGCTTGGATGCTTCCTCGCCCAGCGAGTCCAACACTTTCTCTTTACCTGCCGCCGTGGTCTGCTCCTCGGCCAGCACGTCCCCGCTCTGGCAATTCACCACTTTCAGCCCCAGCACGTATTGCCTGCCCAGACTGGCAATCGATCCGGCAAGGTAAGCCTTGCTGCCCGCACGCTGGCAAAGCTCGCGGGCAACGTCAGGCGTGAGCTTGGTATCTGGCGGGCGCGCCATCAGCTTCAACGTAGCCGCCACTTTGTTCTCGGAGAGCACATTCAGAAGCGGCGACTGGTTCAGAGAAACGTTGAGCGCCGTTTTGAGCGTGTCGTCGAAAACCGGGTCGCCTGTGCGGTTGTCGAAGTCCGCGAGAATAATGGTGTCCTTGTCCGTGAGCGCCTTCGCCCGATGCGAGCGGTAGTAAAGACCACTGGCAATCAATGCGCCCGCTACAACCACTGCGGGTGCTGCGATCTTCCAGAGACTTCTCTTCGCCGGGTGCGTCCCGCTTTCCCGCATGGCGGGTACTGATCCAGAACCGGCGGCTGGCACGCGCCCCGTGTCCGTATCCCGCTTCAGACGCTCCAACTCAGCCCGCATGTCCGAGGCATGCTGATAGCGCAGGTTCCGATCCTTCTCCAGCGCATGATTGATGATCCGCTCCAACTCCGTCGGCAGATCGGGATTCAGCCGGACGGGAGGTACGGGTGCCCAATTCAGGATGGACTCGAAAATCACTCCCGAACTTTCGCCACGGAAGGGCAGCATCCCGGTTGACATCTCGTACAGGACGACTCCGAACGAGAACAAATCTGTGCGGGCGTCCAACTGCTTGGCGCGGACTTGCTCGGGAGACATGTAAGCGACGGTGCCCGGGGTTGAGCCTGGGCTGGTCAGGTGCTCCTCCTCCGTCGTACCGTCTCCGTTGGCAGGTGCTGACTGTCTCGCAGAGAGTTTCGCCAGCCCGAAGTCGAGAATCTTGGCGTGTCCCCGCTTGGTGACAAAGATGTTGGCGGGCTTGATGTCGCGGTGGACGATGCCTTCCGCATGGGCGGCGTCGAGTGCGTCCGCAATCTCGATGGCGAGCGACAAGATCAGCTCGGTGTCCATTGGCCGCCCGGCGATACGGTACTTCAGCGTCACTCCATCCAGAAACTCCATGGCGATGAACGCTTCGCCGTGCTGGTCGTCAATTTCGTAGATGGTACAGATGTTGGGATGGTTGAGTGCGGAGGCCGCCTTGGCTTCGCGCCGAAAACGGCTGAGCGCTTGCGGGTCTTTGGCTACGTCGTCCGGCAGGAACTTGAGGGCCACAAAGCGCCCGAGCTTCACATCCTCGGCTTTGTAGACCACACCCATGCCGCCACCACCGAGCTTGTCGACGATGCGGTAGTGCGAGATGGTCCGGCCGATCACTGGAGCAGAATCGTACGTCCGTGAAACGGGCAAGTCAATGAAACGCGTGGGGTTGGTGCGATCTCACAAAGCATGGTTGGCGAAACATCGCGGCTACGCTCATTGACCCCTGCGAAAGCTTTGCGCGGCATCGCCATCTCATAGCAACCATTGCCGCGAGTGGAAGTCTAAATCGGCTCTGAGAATGGGGACTGTTCGTCCCCAACCCCACAGAGCTCTTAGAAAATCAGCTTGAGAGCAAATTGAATGTTGCGATGGTCGTCAACCGAATATCCGAAGCCGCCCTTTTTTGCCTGGATGATCGGGAAGCCATCGGCATTCGTCGGTTGGAAAGGCGCATCAGCGCCGCCAAATCCAAATCCGAGCAGATAGAAGTTCTTATGATTGGTGAGATCGTAGAACTCGCTGCGGAATTGCAATTTGACCCGTTCGGTCAGCGGAAATTCCTTGTAGGCCCCAAAATTCAGGTTCCAATTCCCCGGACCGACAAAGGAGTTGCGCCCCACCATATTGGACGGGTACGCACAACCCTGGCCAAATAAACCTGTGCAGGTCGGAAGGGCTGAATCCGGGGCTGGGAACGGAGTATTCGTGCCGGGAATCGTTGGGGGCCCAGTGTATTCGTTAGCTCCTCCATCGGGAGCAGTGGGGACGGAGGCGGGAATAACCATATAGTTAAACAAATTGCCGCCAATATCCTGGCCAGCCGAGCCGCCCCTCGGTACAGCGTATCCCGGAACTAAATCAGCGCGAGGGCAGTTGTAATAGGCCTGCGAGTAGGCGCAGTCAAACACGGTAAAGGGATTGCCACTGTGGTAGGTGTAGATGGGAGCGAATTGCCAACCGCCGGCTACCTCCTTCAGGAGTTTGTTGGAGGAGTTCTTGTAGAAAGGCAGCGGAACCACCGCGCTCAAAGCGAAGCGATGGCGGGCGTCGTAATCCGAGGTGCCCTTGTCGACGGCCGGCAGAAACGGATCGGTATAGCCCAGGCCGTTATTGGCCACTTCATCACTGAAGGTGGAACTCAGCGTGTCGATGGAGTGCGACCAGGTGTAGTTGGCGTTGAGGGTGGCGAACTTCAATTTGCCGCGGAGGGTTGCGACCAACGCGTGGTAATACGAGTCGCCCTGCGAACCGCGCGCGTTGATGTTGGTGTATTGCGTATTGAGCGTGTCATAGGCATTGGTGGTAATGCCCAGATATTCGGGCGCAAAATAATCGTCATTGACATTGGAGATGGAATACTGGTGAATTCCGCGCGCGCCGTTGTATCCGAGATCGAAAACCAGATTTCGGTCGAGTTCATGCTCAAGACCCAGATTCCACTGCTCGGTGTATGCGGTTTTGATGTGGTTGTCCACATAACGCAACTCGACGGGAGGGAGAGTCACCGAGCCGCTAGCGCCCTCGAGCGGCCCCGCAACACTCGTGTAGATCGGAAGAGACGTTAAGTTGAGATTTGCGGCTTGCACTGAGACTACGCCGTAATTCGGTGGATTCTGAATTACGTTGTAGGTGACGTTGTTGAAGTTACGTTCGTAGGCGATGCCGTAGCCGCCACGCAACGACGTTTTGCCGTTGCCAAAAATATCGTAGGCAAATCCGATGCGGGGACCGAAGTTGCGCTTCTGTGGCGCCCACAATCCGCCCACCGGGCTCTTGGGAGCGATTTGCACCGTTCCCGATGCGATACCTTCGAAGACGTTAGCACCGGCCGCGGGGTAGAAGTTGGAATCGAGGTTTTGGTTCTTGTTGTGCTGCACGCCGTAATACTCCCAGCGGAGTCCGAGATCCAGAGTAAGTCGGGAAGTTACTTTCCAGGTGTCCTGGCCGTAGAACGCCAGGTCGTTGTAAATATTGCTGCGGCTGAACGATGGCGGGCCAACCGGCAGAGTCACAGTGCCCCCTGGGTACTGGCCTTGCGGATTGACGGCACCCTCGAAACTATCGATCTGGCCGGCGAGGAAATTGTCGAATGCTTCCGTGTAGCCGCCGCTTTGATTGGAGAGCGATTCCGAGGGCTCCTCGTAGGCTCCAAATGTGCGGTTGTCCTGGGTGTAAATGTACTGGCCTCCAAAACGGAGGGTGTGTCTGCCGTGGACCCAACTTACATCGTCATAGAACTGGGCGAGATTCTGCGGTCCGCCAAAGGGGAGCCCGCCGCCCCCACCAATGCCTGGATAATCAACGCCAGTACCACCGATATTCCCGAAGTAGGCGGTGGAGATAGTAAGCGCGGGTGCCGGTGGCTGCGTTCCCAACGGTTGCACATTGTTCAAGCGGGTGAAAATCAGACGGGCGTTGGTGAGCAGGTTGTTGGTGAAGGAGTGGGTCAGGGACAACAAAAAGGCGTTGTCTTTATTGGTCTGGCCGGTATCGTAGCCCACGTACGGGCTGGTACTGACATAGCCGACGAAGTCCGACTCTCCATAATAAGAGTATCGAGCGAACAATTGCGTCTTCGAGCTCAGGTTGAAATCGACTCTGGCGACCGTCTCCAAAGTGTTCTCGGGAGCGCCACCGCCCGCGTCGGTTGCGGCGTTCCAGCTCACCAGATCGAATGCCGGAGCGGGGCAGTTGGCGTAGGAGTTGGAGGCGGAGCAACTCGGGCCTCCGTAGACGGTGAGAAGCGGCCCTGGCGTAATGCCATCCGTAAACAGCTGGCTGACGGTAACCGGACTGCCCAAGACGGTTAGACCGGGTCGAGGTGTCCCGAGCTGACTGAAGTAAGTCTGGGTTGCTGGTGCGGACGCCTCGATCAGTGCGGGATCGGCCACATACGCAGTTTGCGGCGCGGAACTGCGCACGCGAATCCACTCGGAGTTTTCGAAAAAGAAGAGCTTATTCTTGACAACCGGACCGCCCACCGAAAATCCGAACTGGTTGCGGGTGAATTCTCCCCTCGGTTCGCCGTTGTCGGCGTTATTAAAAGTGTTGGAGGAGAGCGCAGACACGCGGTTGTATTCGTAGGCTGTGCCGTGGAAGGCGTTGGTACCCGATTTGGTGGCTACGTTCACGACGCCGCCGGAGGCGCGTCCGTATTCAGAGGTCATACCGTTGGTGACGACACGGAATTCCTCGACCGAGTCGAGCGGCACGGTCTGGCCCTCGGTAGCCGAAAACTGGTCCACATTCTCGGCGCCATCCAACATGATGCTGGTGCTGGCCGAACGCTGTCCGTTGAGTGAATATCCGACGCCTCTCCCGTCGCCAAAACCCGCCTGCGAATCCAGTTGCGCGTTCCCGGCCGTCGCTACCAAGTCGTAAGGGTCGCGGGTCATGGTGGGGAGCTCCGCCATTTCCGTGGAGTTTACAACCGAAGACACTTCCTGGTTGACAATGTTCACCTCCGCCACAATCCCACCGGCGACTTCTATGGTAGTGGCTTCGCTGCCTACAGTTAAGCCGATCTCCCGGTCCAGGTGGGCTCCCACCAGGAGCTCGATGCTCTCCGAATACTTGGAGAATCCTTTTGCCTGCACCGTCAGCTGGTACTGACCGATGGGCAAACCGTTAAATGAAAACAGTCCGCTGTCGTTTGTTGTTTCTTTGTGCGTGAGTTGGGTATCGACATTTACAATAGTGACTACAGCGGCTGAGACCACGGCGCCGGTAGAATCCTTAGCCACGCCCTGGATGGAGCCTGCCGAAATCTGGCCATAGACCGGTGCCGATGCCAGGCTCAGTAAAATGACGGAGGCCACGAGCACTGGCATGAAAACTAGAGACTCTCTGTGTATCGACGTTCGATTCATTCGAGCATTTCCCCCTGGTAATTGTAGTAACTCCATCTACATAGTAGACATTTGACCGTCGAGTGTACCCCAAAGCCTCGCTACAACAAAACATTTTTTTAGTGATGGTTATTTATTTAGGCGGCCGACGTTCCTTTGGGCCGGCATGCTTGGTCCATATCGATACAATTGGGAGCCATGAGCAAGCTGAATTGGTTCCGCGTGCTCGGCTGTGGACTCTTGGCCGGGATTGTTTGGATCATGCTCGGCTCCGTGGTCACCGCACTCCTCGGGCGAGATTTCGCCGCCTTGCCCAATAATCATCTCGCTAAGCCCACGCTCGGCTTCATCCTCTTCAACGTCGTACTGGATTTGCTCGAAGGCATCTCCATCGTTTGGCTCTATGCCGTCTTGCGCCCGGTCTACGGCCTCGGCGTGCGGACCGCCGTGATCGCGGCGGTCGCGTGGTGGTTTATCGTCAGCTTGGGAGATGCAACGTGGTGTTCCTTCCGGTTGTTCCCTCCGCGTGCAGTAGTCCCACTGATGATTGGAACGTTGCCAGCGCTCGTCCTCGCGACGCTTGCCGGAACGAAGTTTTACAAGGAGTGAACATTAGACGGCTTGTTAGACAGCTCTAGTCGAACTCAGCGATAAATCGCGATTCAACTCGTAACCAAAGGGTTGCAAGTGTAAACACCGGTTAGCGACAGTTATTCAACGTCGCCTCGCGTAAAATATTGTGGCAAAATCGCTTGGCCGAACGGCGCGGGAGAAGTTTTCTACCGGCCTCCGGTCGCAAGGAAGCCACCATGGATGCTGCTGTTCTGCACGCTCTCGGAAAACCGCCCCGGTGCGAACCGTTCCCCGAGCCAATCGCTGGTGACGGCGAAGTGATTGTGCATGTTCACGCCGCGTCGCTGAAACCTATCGACAAACAACTAGCGGCCGGCTCACACTATGCCAGTCCGCACGACTTCCCCCTCGTCTGTGGCACGGATGGAGTAGGACATCTCAGCGATGGGCAAAGGGTGTTCTTCGGTGGAACCCGAGCCCCTTACGGTGCGATGGCACAACGCACCGTCGTGCGCCGAGCATTCTCGTTTCCGGTCCCTCCAGAAGTAGATGATGAGACCGCAGCTGCCCTGCCCAATCCCGGCGTCTCCGCTTGGCTCACACTTGCCTTCCGCGCCAAGCTGGTGCCCGGTGAAAACGTACTCATTCTCGGTGCGACCGGAGTGACGGGTAAGCTGGCTGTAAAGATCGCAAAACTTCTTGGTGCAGGTCGCGTTGTCGCTGCGGGACGCAACCAACAAGCATTGAGCACATTGCATCTGCTTGGTGCTGACGCCATCATTCGTCTCGATGCATCGGCGGAGGAACTCGGCGAGGCTTTTGTTCGTGAGGCTGGTCAGGCAGGCTTTCAAGTCGTGATTGACTACGTGTGGGGTCGCCCGGCAGAAACATTTCTGGCTGCGATAACCCGCAAAGAGTTTGGCGTCATCACATCCGAGACTCGCTTCGTTCAAGTTGGGGAAAGCGCTGGGCCGACTATTTCACTTCCAGCCGCCGTGCTGCGTAGCACCGCGCTGACCATTCTTGGGACGGCGGGGATTCCGCCTCACAATGTTCTCGTCGATGCCTTGCAAAAAGTCATGGCCCATGCTGCCAGCGGGGAGCTTCGCATAGAAACGGAACGTGTTCCCCTCGCAGATATTGAGAACGCTTGGCAACGCGATGAGCAACGCCGCCGACTGGTAGTCATCCCCTAACCGGCCACTTGACGGCGAACGCGGACTCACAGGAGGAAAAGCGTCGAGGGGCTGTTGAGGTAACATTCCGATTACATTCATCGACACGCGACCGGGGTTTTGAGCGCAAAGGCCTGACCGTCAGCGCGCTTTCTCAAGAGGGAGAACAACCCGCATCGCGCTTGGCTTCCGCATAGAAGCTTTGGGGAAGCAAGACTTGGCGATCCTTTAAGTAAACGACCGGGACGTTAGTCCCTTTGTCGGGCGATCGGGTCCATGTGTACCCCGTCCGTTTTTTGTCGAAGACCAATTCCCATTGTTTGTGTGGCGTTTGGCCTACGCACGGGAGGAACGCGTCCTCAAACGAACCGGTTCCGTCTTCATCCCAAAGTTTGCATCGATCAACGTTCGCGTGCTGGTCGAACCAGCAGTCCAACCAATATCCTGTCTTGTGCAATGTAAACGGAACGTCGTTTGGTAAGACGTAAAGGGCATTGGACGAGACAGTACGCGGTCGTCGAGGTTTATGTCCTAACCACCAGAGCACGCCCACAGCGAGGATGATCACAGTTCCGAGGACCACGCGACTGAACTTCTTATGAGAGAAGCGAAGCACCAATGCGACAATCACGCCGAGCGCAATGGCCCCGAGCACGAACCCTGTTGCGATGGGCATACTCACGAAACCCATCACAAGAAAGCCGACAGCTACAAGTACCCCAGCAATCTCCGAATCCACTTGCATAATGCGAAATGGGCCGGGGTGCCTGCTGGCGTCGCGATCCTTCATGGTCCTGATTGTCCCACTGCTCCATCTTAAAAGCAGTGACTTTCGCGTAACTGTTGTAACATCCCCGATTACACTCAAAACCCCTCAATCCACGCAAACACCGTGAGCGGTGCGCAACCGCGCCGGCACCGCTCCGTCACCGCTCCGGGCGTCCGCAGAATTCCCGAACCGACCGTGCCGCCGACGCTAACGGCAACCTCGAAGCCGCCCCCGAGTACGCGTAGTAAAGGCGGCACTGGTCGTGGCTCAGTTTGGAACCGATGCCTACCCTCAGTAACTCATTTGGCCATCCACACCGTGATATCGCTGACGGCAGTGTCCTCGATGCCAAAGAAGCCGTGATCGGAAAGCGAACTGCAATTGTCAGTCAAGGCAGTGAGTTTGCCGGACAGAACACTCTCGATGCTCTTTCTGGGCGAGTTCTTCAACGCCTTGAGCACGGGCTTCTCACCCGCGCTGGTTGCAATGCTGCAGGTGCTGCCCGCGTCATTGATGAGAAGCACGGGCACCGTGATGCCCGCCAGATTCACCGCCAGCAAGGAATCGGGATCATTCGTATCGTTGACAGATGCAGCCAGAACCAGGCCATCCGGCCCACCCTGCGCAGGACTGTATTCGCCCGCGACGAATGCCCCGCCGGTTCCCCGACTCGTACCCACTATCCAGACCGGCAGGCCAGGCGCTTTGGAACGCGCCCACGAGATGACGGTCAAGATGTCGGAAACGTGGGCGGCGCTGCCTTCATTGCCGGCAAGACCGTTGGCGAGCAAGTAAAAATCAGTCGCGGCATCGAGGGTAATGGTGTCGAGGTTGTGGCCCGCGAATAGGTAACGATTGCGCACCACGAAGTTATGGGAATTCACATCGAGTGTGCCGCCGCCGGTACCATCAGGAACAAGTCCGATGAGTCCTGCACCGCCGGGAAGCAGGATCGCGATCGCCGTCGGGGTTGGGGTTGGAGTAACGATGAAGCTCTCACTCAAAACCGCGGGCGGAGGACTCGACACCGGCGCGCGCGTCAGTAGAAGCGTCTGCACAACATCCACCGAATCCGACAGCGGAACTTGGGCAAACGCCGTTCCCCCGACCAGCAGGATGGTGGCTAGTAAGGCGACCGTAACCGGCCAGATCCAACCCGGCTCTTTACAGTTTGAAAACAGGTCAATCATGTCGAACCTCCGCAGGACGAATGGTTACGTCCCGATGTTAGGGATTAGATTCAGTCGCCTCAGGGGGCTGTGTTCTCAACGGGCGGGAACTGCTCTTCGGAGAGGCGATGAACGCGGCGTAAGTTTACTCCTCCTGCTGATCTTTGCAGTGGCAGTCATCACCATTCGATGTGATGGCCTGGCTAAACTCGGCTCTGGTGGCCGGTTTTGCGAGCCTGTCCGCGACTGCGCGGGTGGGAACGCAACTCTGTCCCGGAATGGACCGGCCTAGGTCAATTGGCGAAATATCCCGGTTTGACTCATTGACCCGAGTCGGCCATTCTCAAGGAGTGAAATCGCGTTTTCTCCGTTCGAATCGAAACTTATGTATAATCCGCCGATGCAAGGAATGCCCTGGAGCACAATTGCGCTCGGCTCGCTGTTGCTCATCTCGCCCTGCTCAACAGGAGGACAGGAAATGAAATCTTCGCAACCTGAAAAGTCGAAGCCGCCCGTCACCACGGAGCAGCGCGGGCGGATCGTTGGAATCGGCGGTATCTTCTTCAAATCCGCTGATCGTGATCAGACGCGCGAATGGTATTCGAAGCATCTTGGACTCGCTGACAAAGGCCAAGGCGCGATGCTTCCCTGGCGCGAACACGACGACCCGCAAAAGGAACACGTTACAGTTTGGACGATTTTTTCCGCCTCCTCTAAGTATTTCGATCCCAGCCCCGCTCCGTTCATGATCAACTACATCGTGGACGATATGGATGCTTTGCTCGACCGCTTAAAACAAGAGGGAGTAAAGATTGACGCCAAACGAATGGATGAGTCCTACGGTCGCTTTGCCTGGATCTATGACCTGGATGGGAATAAGATTGAGCTCTGGCAGCCGCTGCCCGCAAAGCCCTAAGGGCCTTCCACTGCACTTACTCAATCGGTTTTCTGTAGCTACGCTCCCGTAGTCGTAGAATGCCCGGAAATGCTTTGCGCCTGGGAGGTTTTGAGTTCTCGCGACTGCAGCGAGATCAAGATTACACCGACGATGACGAAGAACGCAGCTGCTCCCAATAGTCCCGTGCGTTCACTTGCATTGTGCAATGACTGCACCGCCATAACAGCGGCGTGAGCGAAGCTTGACCATGCGGTGAAGGCGATCAGACTGCGATTCGCCGATGGGTTGCGCACTGCTAGCAACAGGAAAACGCCGAGCGCGAAATAAACGCCCATCATCATGGCAAACGAGGGTTCCGACTGATTGGCTCGCCACAAAGACATCGCCAAGGTATAAGCGCCGCCAGCCGAAAAGAGCAATCCCACCGACGTCAACGCCACCTTCAGCGCACGTTCTCCGCGCATAGTGCCTCCTGTTAAATCTCCAATTCAGCCTTACAACAACCTCCATGGCGATGCGTAGTGTGTGGTAGCTCGCAATGCGATGGTCGAATCGTTGGGCAGAAATGTTATGGGGTCGAGGTCTATCGGGTCAACTGGAGAGGAGTTGTCGAATGCTGAGCTGATTATTGCTGCAAAATCCCAATTACGCTCAAAACCCCCACTCGGGGCGAACAAACAGCGCACGCTTGCGAGAAGGCCCGATTTGAACAGTTGTGAGCCGAGCACTGCGGGAACGAGCGCTCAAGTTCCACTGATACGCTGAAACTAAGGTCACTTGCGCCTGTTCTTCTCCAGTAGTGCAATTCATTTTATGTGGGAGATCATCTGCACCATATTGTTCGTTTCTCTACTTACGACGTCCGGCATGGCTGGCGACCTCGCCAGTTCATTCAAGCAGGCTGTCGTACTTGCCGAAGCGCAAGATAAGGACCGCACAACACGGATATATGCAGACATTGACCTGAAGGATTACTACCAGCAAAAATACTCGCCTGTGTTTGTCTCCTGCCTGAAATCGACTGTGACGTTTTTGTGACGTAAGGGTTCAACCTGTTTCACCTAAAGCCAACGTTATCAACATCGCCAGAACTCCATTCCGTGCGGGCGGAAAGCTGTTAAAGTCCTTTGCTGCAATAGGTTTATCTGTTGCAACTGTGGGACCGGACGGTAATTCGTAATCGGCAGGTCATCAGTTCAAGTCTGATCGTCGGCTCCATCTTTTCAATCGTCTACCCACCATTCCGCACTGTATGGCCGATTTACTTCAGCGTCGCCGGTCATTCGCCTTCGGTTAGACTCTTCCGCGGAACTGGATGATCGTCCGGCGATCGCGTTTTGAAGGTCTGCCTGCGGGTAACTCTTCGAACTGCTTCATGGCTTTACGCTCCGCTGCTACCTTCAGGCGCAGCTCCCGGCTCGCCTCGGTCTCTTGGTAGAGTGTTTGCGCCACCGAAGCCGGGCCGCGCACTTCGCTGAGAAGCAGGACTTCCACCTGAAACTCGCCGCCCTCGTTGGTCACCCGCAACATGTCTCCAATCCGGACCTCGCGCGCCGCCTTGGCGGGCTGCCCCTTGGATAAGATTCTGCCGAGCTCACAGGCTCGTGCAGCCAATGCGCGCGTCTTGAAGAATCTGGCGGCCCAGAGCCACTTGTCCATTCTTACGCTGGCCATGGATCTATTTTGCTACAGGCGCGGGATTCCAGCTGGGATCGGAACCCATAACACGTAATCCTTCGATAATCTCAGGGTGGGCCCTGACTCGACAGGAGGGCCTGATGACTCAGTTGATGTGGCTTCCCGGCTGATTATGTGCCATAAGAGGGGAGTATGTATATCGATGCGCATGCTCACTTGGACAAATACGATTCCCAGCTGCCACGTGTAATCGAGGAGATCGAGCAACATGAAATCTTCACCATCAGCGTCTCGATGGACCCGGAGGGGTATGCGAAGAGCAAGACTCTCGACGTGCAAACCGAGTGGGTCCTCAGCACCTTCGGCGTGCATCCTTGGAACGCCCCCACCTTTCACTCGCAACTGGAAGCTCTCCAACCTCTGATCGACACTTCCCCAATGCTGGGGGAGATTGGACTCGACTATCACTTTATTCCTGAACCGGAAAAAAATGCGCTCCAGAAAAAAGTGTTTTTACACCTCGTAAAGCAAGGTGTTTCTAAGAAAAAAAAAAAAAAAAAAATATTG